>ERZ795058.782-NODE-782-length-47140-cov-5.862886_pt1 | contig 47140 bp, 66 predicted proteins | sample MGYA00375142_ERZ795058 | MGnify/ENA primary metagenome ERZ795058 (study PRJEB30187, sample SAMN05720210) | activated sludge metagenome | isolation source: anaerobic digester from wastewater treatment plant | place: Japan | collected 2015-04-20 ... | reverse complement strand
CCTGTATTTTATCGACTATTGAAGAACTTAACGATGATATAGTAATGATAGACGCTGACGCTACGTTTGAGAAGTATCCCGAATTACTTTTTAATATTCCTAAAAACTTTGAAGTAGCTGTTCATTATTTAGATACTGAGTATTTTTGGAGAGGGCAATTAGGAAGTTCTAAAAGAGAATTATGTTCGGGAACTATTATGTTCAGAAATTCACCTAAAAGTAAAGAAATTCTTAAAAGGTGGATAGAAGAGAATAAGAAACATCCTGATATATGGGAACAGAAAAATCTACAAAATATAATTAGACCTTATGATATTTATGTTTATCAATTACCTATTGAGTATCTAGCGGTTGTTCATAGAGACGGAAACGTTCCTTCTTTTATTAAAGAACCTGTTATAATTCATCACCAAGCCAGTAGACGAACCAAAAGAATGGAGTTATAATTTGAAAGAACAAAAAATTATTACTAAAGAAATCGACCTAAACAATATTGTACCTAACAAATTCAACCCGAACGTTATGCCTAAGGGAACGTATAAGAAGTTATTGTCTTCTCTTAAACTTATCGGCTTGTTGAGTCCTATTACTGTTCGTTATCTTGATAAAGAATACGTTTATGAGATTATTGATGGACAGCATCGTGTTCAAGCCCTAAAGGAGCTTGGATACAAGAAGGCTACTTGTATCATTAAAGAGTGTACTGACGAGGAAGTAAAAGAAATTATCTTCGCTTCGGGTATCAAAGGGAAACACGATAGTTATAAGAGTTTAGAAATTATTGAAGAACTAGGAAAAAATAGCGATAATCAAAAATTAGACGCTTGTAATCTTGATAGAAATAAAGTTAAGAGGCTTACTAAGTATTCAGGAATACCTAAATCTAAGTCTACTAAACATCTGAAAGACGAAATTCATACAGATACAGTAGAACCTTGTACTGATTATAAGCCTATTTTTCTTTGTCCTCTTCCTCAAGAAGAATATCAAGATTTAATGAATCTTTTAAAGTCGATTGATAAAGACCTTGTATTATCTCTAATTCAATTAAAGAACGAATATAAGAGGTTAAAGAGTGTTTAAAAACTATTACAGCCACTATAAGTGCCGTTTTGAGACAATCTTCGCTCCTGGAACTCGAATGCTTCAAAATGGCTTTCCTTTGAAGGCTGATACTCATCAATCCTGTACAGGTTTTTGTCTTCACGGAGATACTAATGTATATTTATACGACGGAAATGCAATTAAAATAAAGGACATTAAAGTAGGAGATAAAGTATTATCTGTTGATATAGATAAGAACTTTGAAAGACAAGAAGCTACTGTTTTAGCTATAGGAAAAAGAGAAGTAGAAGAATATTATACTTTTAAATTAGGAAGAAAAAGACTTAAAATTACAGGAGAACATCCTGTTTATACAAAAGAAGGATGGAAAGAGGTAAAAGACTTAACTAAGAATGACTATGTGAGATGGTTTCAGATTCATAACGCTGAGACTAAGAAAATTTGTTCAGAGCAAAAACTAGGAGATAAAAATCCTATGTGGAAACCTCTGACTTTACAAAAAATTACAGATGCTTTTCAGGAATTATCTCATAATCCTAGCGGTTGTTGGGTAAAGGTAAGGTATTTACAGAAAATTAAAGAAAAAATCACCGTATATAATTTTGAGTGTACTCCTAACAATAACTATTTAGCTGAGAAGTATTTAGTTCATAACTGTAAGTTCTGTCTAGGGGACGAATTTAGAGAGTCAGTTTTAAAGCGTAACGGTATTCAACAAAATAAGAAGGTAGCTAGACTTCTTGATATTAAAAAGTTCTCTAGGTTTGTAGAAAACGCTTATCAGAATAAAAGAACAGCTACACCCTTTATGGATTGGGCTATTAGAAATAAGGGTTTTATTGAATTAGGGACTACAGGCGAGACTTTTCAGAAAGAAGATTTGTTCTTTAGAACTAGCTACAATTTCTTAAAGATTTGTTCAGAATATCGTATTCCGTTATTTTTAAACACTAAGTTAGGACTTGTTTGCAATAACGAGGAATATTTTAATCTTTTAGCTGACTATAAAGCTCCTATTGTTGTTTGTTGTTCTTTTTCTACTACGGATGACGCTGACGGAAAGATTTTAGAGCCTTTAACTCCTCTTCCTTCGGTTAGGCTTAAAACATTAAAGGCTTTAGGACAGTATTCTCATATCAAGACTTGTATTTACGCTTCTCCTTTTATTCCTAGTATCACGAATAAAGACCCTGAGAAGTATATCAAGGACGTTATGGAAGCGGGAGCGTTTTGTGTTCATTTAAGAGATTTCTTTATTCAGGGAAGTATTAGAAACAATTATTATTGGAAACAATATATTGAGAAGAATAAAGAGTTCCTAGAACCTTTTCCAGGAGGTTATCATGTAAATTATGCCACTAAGAAGAAGTTCTATCAGAAGTTTACTGAATTAGGTAAACAGTATAATCCTCAGTTTGAAGTAGTAGGGATGAAGGCTAAGTGGTTTGAATTGAATCCTTTTCACGGAAAAGCCGTTTATGACTATCTTCCTAAAGAGTTTAAGGACGGAGTTTCTGATTTTACCGCTATCCCTATCTTAAGGAAGATTAGAGAGCGTTTAAACGAGCCTCAGTTACTGGTTTATAATAAGCTAGGACACGACCCTAAGAAGATTAGGCTTCCTGAGCGTATTAGAAGTAACGAGGGGAATATTAATAATGTTATGGATTCGAGGTCGAACTGTTCTACTCCTGATGTTCAATATGAATTAACAGGAGAAGAATGGCTTAAAGGAGTGACGTGGAACGGATGGACGAAGGATGAACCTAGCGGTTTTATGAGCGAACTAGACTATATCTTTCCCGTAAAAGGAGCTAAGGGATATACTAAAGACGAGGACGGAAATTATCTTTACGCTTATATCCCTAAAGAATATTTCAGATTAGTTAAAGATGAAAGTAAAACTCGTTTATTTACACCTACAGAAATGAAAGAGTTTAAAAATCCTTACGTCGATATTCTAGACGTAGGAAAGTTTTATATTCCTGAAAGACAAAGAGGAACGGAGGATAAATTTCTTGTCTAAAAAAGTTACTATAGCTTGTTTTTCGGATAATCACGGAAAAATTGTAAAGAATATTCCCAACGCTGATATTGTGATAGCTTGTGGAGATGTTACGTATGACGGAACGAGATGGAGTTTAGACAAATTCTTAGGTTGGTTCTCAGAGCTTCCTCATAAAGAAAAGATTTTTATAGCGGGGAATCACGATTTTTGTTTACAGAATGATATTTGTAAGGCTATGATTCCTAAGAATGTTGTTTATCTTCAGGATACTCTTTATAAATCTAAAACAGGATTAAAGATTTACGGAAGCCCTTATGTTCCTAAATTTTTTGATTGGTGTTTTATGAAAGAAAGAGGAGAGGAAATATCGGAGGTATGGAAAAAGATTCCGAAGGGACTTGATATTTTAGTGACTCATGGACCAGCCTCAGGAGAATTAGACGAGAATAAAAGAGGAGTACAGTGCGGATGTTACGATTTAGGGAGGTATATTAATATTAAAAAACCTAAAGTTCATCTGTTCGGTCATATTCATCACAGTCGGGGTATGAAAAAGCTAGGAGATACTCTTTCAGTAAATTGTTCAATTTTAGATGATGATTATGATTATGTTTACAAACCCTATTTAATCGAGGTAGAAAAATGATAAACTTTAACGGAAAAGTTACAAATAGACCTTATTTTGTTCTGAGACAGCTCTTTCTAGCTTCTCTTGTTATTTTAATGTTTTGTTTATTTGTTAAGATAGCTTATTCAGAGGAAACAGAAAGTCAAAAACGTTATATTCAAGGAATTGAAGACGAAATCAAAAGGCGCCATGAGCTAGAAATGGCTAAGGCTCAGATTGAGATTTTAGCTAGGTTAGAGATGGCGGGGGCTTCGAGGATTAATGTTTCTAACGGAAGCTATAGTTCTTCTGAAAGTAAGAATAAAATTAATAATATATTCAAAAACAATAGTACTCAGAAAAACACAAACAAGTAAGAGGTATTCATGAAGAATGGCTATGATATTCGGGTCGTCTATGACGAAGAAAAGAATAAGATTCTTCTAAAACCTGAAGGAAAAGAAATCTACATTTTCGGTCAAGGAGATGATAATAAAAGAGAAGATATTTATAATAAACTGAAAGATAAAAACATCTTCTTTCATAAGCTCTTTTACGCTCTTAAAAGTAAATTAACAAAGCTTAAACTAGCTCTTATCAAGAACTATCAAATTGATACATTTTATGAAAGCGATATTAAGGTAGCTAGAGAACTTAAAAAAGAGAACAAGGATTTAGAGGTATTTATTCCTGTTCCTGATTTCTCTAACTCCTTAGATAATAAGGACATACGACAAAAATTAAAGGATTTTAATAGCTAGGAAATATATTTCAAAAAGGGGTTGACTTTTAAGCGTTTTTTGATATTAAGAATTGTAGGAGGAGATAAAAATGAAAAAAGGTAAGAAAGAAGTTCTTACAATAGAATATGACCCTTATAGCTACATTTACGAGTTAAGAAACGTCGTTACTGAAAAACGCTATATAGGGCAAACTAAAAATTTAAAATTGAGACAGTGGACACACTTCTATAAGCTAAAAGAGAATAAACACGGAAATAAGGAATTACAGAGGGATTTTAATAAGTACGGAGAAAGAAACTTTGTCTTTTCTGTAATTGAGAAAGTTTTAGAAGGAGAAGCTAACAAGAGAGAGAAGTATTGGATAAGGTCGCTTAGAGAAAGAAATTTATCTTATAATCTTCAAGACGGAGGTAGTCCTGAAGATAAACTAGTCTCTAATGAAACATGGAAGAAACTAGTTTTAGCTCATATCGGTAAAAAACACAAAATGTCAACAATAGAGAAGATGAAAAAAAGTCAAAGGGAACGTAGGTTAAAAGAAAAAGGATTAATCAATGTCTAAAAATAGTAAAGCTAATAACAGTAAGACTAAAGAAAGTATGAAGTGTAGTTTTTGTAATAAGAAAAGGAATACTTCTTTTTATTCCCTTTCTAAGCTTTTAGTAATGACAGATAAGAAAGTTGTCGAAGTAGGATTACTCTCTTTAGTTAAGAATCTTAATTCTTATACTATTAAACATTGTATTCATTTATCGGGTTCTGAGATTATCCTTTTTAGACCTGATATTTTTGTAGAATATCTTAAGGAATACTTTAAAGAGAATATTGTTTCTTATAGCTTTAAAGAATATCAAATTTGTGAACACTGTTTTAAAGAGTATAAGATTTTAGTTCCCGAAAAATAAGGAAAGGATAAAAGATGAACACTGAATATTTAGAAAAACTTTACGGTAAGGATAATCGTTTAGAAGAATTTTTTAGTCTAGTAGCCTCTCAGCTTCTTTACGGAGGAAAAAAATACGCTCTAAAAGGAGCTAAGTCTAGAGAAAGTACTGATGAGCTTTTTGATATTCACGGAATGACTTGGTTGTTTGGGACAATCCACAAGTACTGCTTTCGCTTCTCTAATCTCAAGAGAGAACGAGATTTACTTAAGATAGCGACTTATGCTTATTTAGTTTGGTTAAAGAGGGGATTTTTCTGTAAAGCGTCAGGGGTTTCCGAAGGATTAGATACTTCTCTAGCTATTAAGGAAATGTTCTTTCCGACCTTTCAGAGTTTAGTGACTGATTTCAGTAAACATTTTTCAGTCAAAGGCGAACCTATTCAGGTTATCGCTAATTTAATGTCGATGTGGTCAAACGGAATGTGGAGCGATATATCGGAAGAAGCTATTTTCACTGTCTTTTTGCTTTCCTACTCTGTTTGGGAAGCAGAGGGATGGAAAGGAGAAGACCAAGACATCAACAACGAAGAAAAGTCTAAGGTCGGATAATATGAAAGACGAAGATTTGTTTGAAGAAGAACAGTACTTAGATATTGTAGGTTATTGCATTTACTGTAAGGAACCGATTCAGTTTCAAGAAGAATATGTTGTTAAGGGGAAAGATTTTTATCATCTTAATTGTTATAATCAATTAACGCAATATTCGGAAGACTATGGAACAGATACAGACGAAGACGTATAATAAGAGAGTAGTTCTTGTTGACATTTCATACTTTATGTTTGCTAGTATATTCTCTTACGCTAAAAGAAAAGATTATCCCCCTACTTTTACGGCTTTAAGGATGATGATAGGAAATCTTAAGCGAGTAGGTATTCGCCCTGACGATTTAGTTATTCTAGCGGTAGATAGTAAGAAGGGTTCGTGGAGGAAGGAAATTGACCCCGCTTATAAAGCTAATCGTAAGGAAAGCCGTGAGAAACATGATATTGATTGGAAGAAACATTTTGAAGAGTTTAATGATTTATATGAGAGGTTAGATGGAGGAACGCCCTTTCATGTGTTGACAGTAGAGAAATTAGAAGCTGATGATATCATTTCCTTTAGTTGTCGCTATTTTAAAGACAGGGAGTGTATTATTATTAGTGTAGACGCTGATTATGAACAGTTAGTAGCGTTTCCTAATGTTAAGCTTTTCAGTCCTATTTCAAAGAGATATAAGACAGTAAAAAATCCTTACGCTGTTTTAGCTTCTAAGATTAGGAAAGAACAAGCGGATAATTTAATAACGGAAATCCACACAGAGCTGGATTACGAAAAGAGAGAAAAAATTGTCAATCTTCTTAGATTACCTGAAGAAATTGATAAAAAGGTCGAGGAAGTAATTCACTTCCTCCCAGAAAAGGACTTCGACTATGAACTAATACCCTTCAATTCGATACGAGAATCTTTCAAGACGATATACGGAAATGAGAAGTATATTGTTCCTGAGAACTCTTTAAGTCGAGCTGAAAAACGAAAACTCCGTGAGGAGAAGCGGATTCAGAAACTCAAAGAGAAATACGAAAAAAAATTAAAAAAAATTGAACAGAAAAATAAACTGTTCTAACAAGGAGAACAATCAATGAAAGTGTTAGCAATTGGAAAGGGAGGAAAAGTTTTTAAGGTCGGAACGAATGAGTCGGATGCGAAGTGGTATGTCACGGATGAGGTAGCGCAGTACGCTAAACAAGTCAAGATAGGTGATGAAATTGAACTGAAGGCTAGGGTTGAAGGTAGGAATAACATTCTTACTTTTATCAAGATTACAGGGTCTTCAGCTCCTACAGGAGGTACTACGGCTTCTACTCCCTCTAGTTATCAGAAAAAGGCGTGGACTCCTTACGAGAAGCCTCAGGAAGTTCAGGACAGTATAAGACGCCAAGCATGCGCCCACGCCGTGAGTAGAACTCTTATCGGTCTTCAGGGACAGTTTGATGTTAATAACGTTACTGAAATCATTGATGTTCTTTTCGCTAAGTATCTTGATTTAACTAAGTAAAAAATATAAAAATCGTAACTGTGCTAAAGTGTGAGGATTCGTCACCCTCTTTGAGGCTACAGAGCCTACCCGAAACTATCTAGGAATATAGCGACCGATGACAAACGGTAAGCCTTACAGATTGTCTAGACAAAAAGTAAGGTCAACGGATAGTAGTTACGATTTATTTTTTTAACTGAAAAGGAACTCATGAAAGAAATTCGTCTTAAAACTATAGAGTATTTAGAGAAAGTGGTTCCTAATTTTAAAAAGACTAGAGGAAAGAATATCAATTTTACTTGTCCTCAATGTCTTTCTGACGAACCGACTTGTCATTTAATCTCTCCTACTGTCCCTGTTTTAATGTGTACAAAGTGCGCTTCACAGGGAAAGGGAAGATTAGGATATGTAGATGAGTACTACGCTAAAGTCAGAAATTGTACGCCTGATGAAGTATTACAGGATATTGTTAAAGTATTATCTTTAACTACTCCCGCTCCTAAGACGCTTAAAGAATTTCTTGATTTTTATGAACAAATGAAATTTGATTTAGTTCCTGTTTCTAGGAATAGTAAAGCTCCGATTGAAATGGCTTGGACTACGAAAACTCATACGGATAGGAAAGAGTGGGAGAAGTGGTTAGAGAATAAACTGAATATCGGAGTTAAGGCAGGAGAATGTTCTAACGTTACTGTCATTGATATTGATACGGCTGAAATTCCTGAAGAGATTGATAAGCTTAAAGGAGAAGAAGTTCTTATTCAGAAGTCTCGTCAAGGATGGCATCTCTTCTATCAGTACGAACCTGAACTTGTTACTACTCGTATTGATGAGATGAAGATTGATATTCTTAATAACGGAAAACAATGTATTCTTTATCCCTCTGAGATTGACGGATATTTTAGACAGTTTGTTACTGATTTGAAACCTATTCCGAAGATGCCTTCTGCTTTGAAGGATTATATCAAAGAAAAAACAGGAAAGAATCCTGTTACTAAGACCTTCTCTGAAATTCTTAAAGAGGATATTCAAACAGAGAATTTTCATTCAGACGTTATTCAAGAAGGTAATAGAAATAACTTTATGATTCGTTTAGGAGGAATCTTAAAGAAGGAATTAAATCTAGGACAAGTTTGTTATACTCTTGATATTATTAATCGTCATTTTTGTAAGCCTTCTTTAGACCCTAGAGAATTTAGAAATCTTGTCAATCAAATTGACAAATATGTTTCTAATGATTTAAATGATACAACTTCTAAAGTATTAGCTTATCTTAAACTTGTAGGAGAAGCTACAGGACGAGATATTCAAGAAGTATTAGGAGAAAAGAAAGAGATTGTTGATAAAGTATTAGCTCATCTTATGAGAGAAGGATTAGTTCTCCGTAAGAATAGAATGTACATAGCCGTGAAGAGAGCTGATTGGAAGAATGAGTTTCCTACTCTTTCTCCTGAAGTTCCTTTTAAAGTTCCTTATTTCAATGATGTAGCTCATTTTAATTACGGAGACATGATTCTTTTAGGCGGTAGAAGTAAGGTAGGTAAATGTATTTCCGAGGGATTAGTGTATACAAATCAAGGACTTAGAGACATAGCCGATATAGGAAAAAATCATCCTGATGGAACTTCTACTCTAACAAAACATATAAGAGTATATAGCGGAGATTGGAAGAGAAAAACTTTTACTCATCCTAACTATTTTTACAAAGAAAAAGTTAATAATACAATAAAAATAACTACTCATCACGGCTACGAGTTAGAGGGTACACCAGACCATCCTATTTTGGTTGTTAAACAAGGAACTAATAATATGTCTGAAACGGAATGGAAAAAACTCAGAGATATTACAGAAAAAGACGAGGCGGTTTTAGTTACTCCTAAGAACAAACAGTCTAAAAGAATAAAAAAACAATACATTCCTATTTTTAAAGTATCCAAACACGCTACAAATTTAAAACATACTGATTTTGACATGAGAATTACTCCTGAAATGAGCAAATTATTCGGCTATATAACAGGAGATGGACATGTCTATCATAGTAATGTAAGAATTTATCAGAATAGTAAGGATACTCCTATACACGACGAAATTAGACATCTATGTAAAAAAATAGGGCTTCCTTTAAAAGAAACAATTTCTAAAAACGGAAATATGATTACATTTATAATTTCCTCTGTAAAGTTTTCTTTTTTCGTTAGAAGAAAGTTATTTGAGATAAGAAACAATAAAATATTTAACATCGGAAGTCGTTTTAGATTCTTTCCTCGTTGTATTTTATCGGCTAATGAAGAAGTACAGATAGGGTTTATAGAAGGTCTTTTTAATTGTGAAAGTTGGATAAATAAACAAAAGGGAATCAGCGTAGGGCTAACTAATCCAAAGCTAATTAAACAGCTTCACGTTATTCTATTAAAATTTGGAGTAATAAGTAGACTTAGACTGCGTATAGGATATAAAGGGCACGAGACGGGAAGATTAACTATACCTGCTTATTTCGTACAAAAATTTCTTAAAACCTTTAATTTAGCTAAATACAAAAATCATCTTTTTCAAGAAAATAACAAGCTACCTTATAACTTAAAAGAGGTCGGTAAGAATCAATTTAAGGAAGAAGCTTCTTTCTATTTAGATAAAATAAAAAAGATTGAATACAAAAATGAAGAAAAATACGTATATGATTTTAATCTAAGTTCAGATAAATATAAAAAAGCTAACAGATTTTGGGTTAATGGATTTGTTTCTCATAACACTACTCAAGCTATGAATATTATTAAGAGATTCGTAGCTCAAGGAGTTAAGCCCCATTATATGTACCTTGAGACTGGATGTTTTGACGAAGAAACTGAATTACTAACAAACAACGGTTGGAAGAATTTGGATAGTATACTAGAAACTGACAAGGTTTTAAGTTTAAATCCTATGGAAGGTTTTTCCGTTTATAAGCCAATTACTCATATTTTTAAAGAGAATTATAAAGGAAAAATGCTTTCGTATAAGAACGATGCTGTTGACTTTAAAATAACCCCTAATCATAAAATTTATTATAGAAGTGAGTATGAAGATTTTTATGAATTAGATGAAATTAGAGAGGTTATTAAACATAACAAGAGTATTAGATTTAAAACTAACTTTAAATTGAGAGATAATCATTTTCGTGTCTCTGAAATTAAAATAGGTGAAAAATACTTTAACAGAACCGCTTTAATGAAATTTTTAGGATGGTTTATTTCAGAAGGTAATTTGACAGGTACAGATATTCCTGAACATTCTAAAAAAAGAAAAGTTTGGAAAATTCAAATAACTCAAAGAAAAGAAACCTATAAAAAAGAACTCTTAGCTATGTTTTCTGAGCTTGGATTTACTCCAAAAATATCAAGAGGAGAAGTTTACTATATAGACAGTAAGGAATTATATGTTTGGTTAAGAACCTACTGTTATCATCCTGAACTAAAAAGGATGAGAAGGTCTTATATTAAATATATTCCTGAAATTGTTATGGAAGCTACTCCTGATGATATTCGAGTATTTTTAGATTCTTATATTATGGGAGATGGACATTTTTCTATAAGAAAAGATGGAACAAGAATCAATCATATTTCTACAGCTCAAAAACATTTGGCTGATTCCCTACAACTTTTAATGTTAAAACTAGGAAAATCAGCTTCTTTAAAATTCTATAAAAACTCAACTCTAGGATGTTATAGAGTAACGGAAATAATTGAAAATGAAGTTCAAGTCAAAAAAGATAAAATTACAGAAGAGAATTATGACGGAAGAATATGGTGTGTAGAGACAAAGCCTTATCATTTAGTTTTTGCTAGGAGAAACGGATATTGTTATTGGTCTGGGAATTCTCGTTTCCTAAAAACGGCTCTAACTTTAGGATTAAAAGAGGGAGATTTTTATCACGCTTTCGTTAGCGACCCTACTAAAGTTGAATTAGAAAAGAACGCTGTTACTATTTTAGATTGGTTACTTATTGATAATTACGCTGAAACGGATAAGGTTTTAAAGTATTTCGTTGAACAGCTTAATAAGACTAATGGTTTTCTTATTATCTTTATGCAACTTAAAGAGGGAGATAATTGGTTCGCTCCTAATATGATTCATTTCTTTCCTGCTTTAGCCGCTAGATATATATATGATAAAGTAGAAACAGGCTACGGAACTACGGGGGCGTGGGTGATTGACGCTGTTCGTGACCCTAAGAATCATAGCAAGGGTGGTAATTTACCATGCACGTATGACTGGGTTAATAAAACATTAAAACTAAATGGAGAAATTGATGAAAAAGAAGAAAGAAAAGATGAAGACCGTCCCTTTTAGGAAGTATTTTTATGAATGTTCTTGTAGCGGAGAAGGACTGATTACTGACGAGGACGAGAATTCTATTTATGTTTCGCTGTGGAAATTGGGATTCGGTCAGAAGAGTCACAGTAGTTTAAGAGAAAGGTTAAGATGGGCTTGGAATCTCTTAACAAAAGGAACTCCTGATATTTCAATTTGGACAGATTACGTGATGTTTACTCCTGATACGGCTATTGAAATATCAGAGGATTTATTCGCTAGAGGAGTTAGATTAAAACAAACCTCTACTTTGAATAAGAAGGTGAAGAAGAATGTCTCTAAAAAAGAAAATTGACCATCGTGCATTTGTAAACAAGTATTTTAAAGACCCGACTCATCATTTACCTATGATATCGGGAACAGGGCATAACACTCCTAAATATGTTTCTCCTAATATTAAAAAAGCTAAGAAGTTAAGGAAATATAAAACAGTACATGAGTGTTATTGCGGAAACACAGAGGAGAGAGAATCTATATTAAGAAATACTTTAATGTTTCTTAATAAAAAATCTTTTGTAGCTTGTTCTAGATGTACAAATTTAATGAAATTGAAAAGAATCGAGGAAAATATATTTGTTATAATATATTTATACGCTAATTGCTTATTACAGAGTTTGAAAAGAAAATAGGAAGACCGCTTAAAAGAAATATTACAGTCCTCGGACTTGATACAGCAACCAAGAGCGGTTGGTGCATTCTAAAAACAACGAAGAAGAATATTACTTTTAAGTACGGAACATTTAGGGTAGAGACAAAAGAAACCTATTCTAAATACAACGAAGTAATTAGACTGTTTCAAGAGTTAATTCAACCTAATCATAAAGTAGTTATTGAGGATACTTTCTTTAGATTTAATCCCAGAATGTACTGTATGATATCAAGGATCGGAGCTATCGCTTATACTATAGCTCATCTTAAGGGCTGTGAAGTAGAGTATATTCTAGCTACTTCCGCTAGATGTAGATTAGGTTTAAAAGGAAACGGAAAGAAAGAAGATATACAAGCTGAGTTTCTTAGAATGACAGATATTAAAGAGTTGGATAATGATATTGTGGATGCTGCAATCTTGGCTGTAGGCGGAGCTATTGAAAAGCTGATTTAACCACAAGATTTCACTTGACAAATTTAAAAACGTATGATAGAATAAAGGTTCTATGAGTAAAGAAGAAAATAAGAAAACAGTTAAAGGATTGAAACAGATGTCAGATAAAGATAATTCATTAGAGCATTTTTGCGCTAACCATTTAAAGGAAATAGACCCTACCGCTAGAAAAAGTAGAGGTTCAGGGTGCGGAAATGAGATAGCTGATATTAGTAATAAGTACTTTTATGTGGAATGCAAACAGCAATTAACACGTGAAAACTTCACTTTTGATAGGAAGGTATGGTTGAAACATTTGAGCGGATTACCTATTGTAACAAAGAAGATTCCTTTTATGTGTTATGAAAATAAATTACATGAAAGATATGTAGTATTAGAAGCAGAAGACTTTTTTAAAATTGTTAAAAATCTTATAAAAGAAAAGGGAGAAATTTAATGTTAGTTAAATTGAATAAACTTTGGAACTCACAGAAGGCGTTAGGGGCTTTAAATATTATTAAGGATTTACCTATTAAAACGAGCTATTGGATAGGGAAAAATACGAAGAAGATTTCTAGAGAAATTGAACTCATTGAAGAGAAGCGTAGGGATTTAGTCAAGAAATACGGAACTGAAAATGAGAAGAAAGAAACTTCTGTTCCTCAGGAAAAGATGGAGGAATTTACAAAGGAGTTTTACGACCTTCTTGATACTGAAATTGAAGTTGATTTGAGGCTTTTTAATATTGATGAGTTTACAGGAAAAAGCGGATTGACAGGACAGGACATGTTACAGCTCGATTTTCTTTTTCAAGACAATGAACCTAAAACAGAGGCTAAGTAAAAACCAATGGGACGACCGAAAAAAATCAAATCTACTGAAGTTCTTGTGAAAGAAGCTGAGACTGAAATTAAGAAAGCCGTAGCTGATAAACACGATGACGCTCGTAAAGCTAAACTTCGTAAACTTCTTCAGGATATTAATAAGAAGTATGAAATTGACGCTGTTCATTTCGGAAGCGAGGAGAAGGAGTGGGAGAAGATTGGTTTCGGTGTTCCTCCTATTGATGAGATGTTAGGGGGCGGTATTCCGAGAGGTAGGTTTTCCGTTCTGTGGGGGCCACCCAAAACAGGGAAGACTACGCTTGTTTATAATATGATAGCTAACGCTCAAAAGAAAGGGTTGGCGGTTTGTTTGATGGCTCTTGAGGGATTTGACGCTGAGAGAGCTAAACTTTTCGGAGTTGATTTAGAGACTCTTGTTGTCGGTCGTTTCCCTAAAGCTGAACAGTCTTTAGATACGCTTATTAAGCTTTCTAAGGATAAGGTTGTTGATTTAATTATTGTAGATAGTATTCACAGTATGGCTCCTAAAGGAGAATTAGAGGAAGGAAAAGCGGGGAAAGAAAAAAGTACTGAAGCGGATACAATGGCTCTACTCGCTAGAAAACTATCTCAGTTTTTTAGGATGGCTACTGACCCTGTTTATCGAGGAAATGTAGCGGTTCTTCTTATCGGACAGACTAGGACTAGTGTAGGGTTTATTGCTTTTGAACAATTAAGCGGAGGGAACGCCTTATTGCACTCAGCTAAGTTAATTATGCACCTTCGGAGGGGTCAGAAGGCAGACGCTCCTGTAGAACGATTTAAAGACGATGAAGGGAAGAAACAGGAAATTATTATCGGCTTTGATACAGCGATTAAACTTGAGAAAGTTCAAGTACCTAATTGTAGCCCTGAAGGTTCTGAACTTCACCTTCCTTACCACTATGATAAAGGCTTTGTATGGGAGTAAATTCTTTTAGTATCGGTAATCCTAATTACACTACTCATAATGATGATTGGAGTGAAAAATAATGGCTAAGAGTTCTAGTAAATCAAGTAACTATTCAAATGAACGAAGATTAGTTAATAAGAGAAAGAAACAGGATAAAAAAGCTCTTAAATTAGAGAAAAGGAAAGAATGGCGTCTAAAAAAGTACGCTGAAAAGAAACTTGAAGAAATGTCTAATACTACTCGTAGGTTATTGAAGAAGTGGACTAAGGATGAGAAATATAACCGAAAGAGTAATAAACTGTGAACAAAAAATGTAAGGAATGTAATAGTGAAGTAGTTTTTATGGACGATTCAATTAATGACGACAGTAGTTCAGGTTTTTACTTGTGTCCGAATTGTCACGAAATGTACTCAATCGAAGAAATCGAAAAAGGAGATTAAATGAAATACGAAGAGATAGATTCATATTTTACTGATTCTGAAAGCGTTCTAGAGATTCTCCCTATTTGTAGCGAACAGTTTACTCGTATTGATGAAATCGGAGGGATTTTAAGAAACAGGGGATTTTCAACACCTGTGGAAATCGAAGCTCTCCTGAAGGAACTCAACGGAATCAATATTTTCTTGACTCCGATTTTAGGTGTAGCTACTACGGCTAAGACTGAAAACGAGGACAGGGAATATCATGAACGAAAGATGATGTTAGAAAAAGAAGGAGCTAAGGTAGTAGACGCTGTTTTAAATCGTGAGGCTTCTTTCGCTATTTCTAATTATCGTAGAGTTCGTAATGTTATTGAGGCGTATATTTCAGTAGTGAATACTCTTATTATGAGTTCTCAATCTCTTCTTAAGAACAGCGAAAGGGAAAGACAGAATGTTGTTTCTTAGTTGTTTAACTATTTTAGCTATATGTGTTTTAGGAGTATTAACTTTTTTAGGCTTGAAAATAACAATCAGTCTTATTGTAGATTTATTTTACGATGAAATTAAGAAAAGGAAACTATAATTGAGAATCACAAATATTCATAATATAAACAGAGAAACGTACCTCTTTTGTCGAAAGGAGGACGGAACTCAAGAAATCATTAAAGACAATTCCTTCTTCCCTTTCTATTATGAATATGACGCTCAGGGGAAATATAGGGGATATGACGGAACTCCTCTTAAAAAAGTAATTGTAAGTAATCCTAGTGATGTTAGGAAGAATAGGTCTTTAGGTTCTTTCGGAAGCGATATTTCTTTTAAGAAACTTTACTTAACTCATAAAGTTAAGGAAATAGAAAAAGCTCCTGTTCGCTTTATGTTTATTGATATTGAAATTCAAACAAAAGAACTACCCGATATTAGACAAGCTAAAGCTCCTATTACTTGTATCAGCGTTTATGATAGTTTCAATAAGACAGTAGAAACGTTCTGGATAAAAGATTATGATAGTGAGGAAACTCTGATTAATGAGTTTATTCATTATGTTAAACTCTGTAGTCCTGATTTGCTTTGTTTAACTCCTGATACAATAGTAAAAACACCTAATGGATTTACAAAATTAAGCAATCTTAAAATTGGAGATACTGTTTTATCAGTTAATAAGGAGAACAAATTTTCAGAAGCGAAGATAATTAATCTTTTTAAAAGTAAAAAGGAACTGTTAAAGTTTACAACAAAAAAGGACACTATAACATCTTCAAAAGACCACCTTTTTCCTGTTTTTAATGAAAATGAGTTTAAAATTACTAACAGTTATCAAGCTACTTCTCTTAAAAAAGCTAAAGATATTAAAGAAGGAGATTTCTTTCTTAATCCTATTAATTATCTTCATGACGATGGAAAAAGAAGTGATTTCCATTGGTTAATGGGCTATTATTTCGCTGATGGAACAAAGGGGATTAATAAGAGACTAGAAATCAAGGACGAAAATAAAGAGCTTCTAGAGGAAGCTCAGAAAATCTTTAAGGAACTAGGAATTGAATCTAAGATAAGACTATCTAAAACTTGTTACCTCTTATATTCTGAACAAAGTTTTAAAGCTTTGGCTTTAAAAAATAAAATAACAGAGAACTACAATAATCTTCCTACTTATTTGAACTCCTTATCAGTAGGAGAACAAATTTCCTTAATCTCTGGATTTATAGATGGAGATGGAAGAGCTAACAGCTCTATGAGCGTAGGAACTATCAACGAATATCTCATAGATTGGATATCTTATGTTTTGTGGGGATTAGGCATCCCTAATAAAAAAAGAACAGATTTTCCTAGAAAAGAAACAAACGAAAAACCTTTTCACAGCGTAAATATTGAAAGAACGTCTTTTAATTCTATTTTTTACTTAAAGCACCCTAAGAAAAAGAAATATTTAACTCTTACTGATAAATGCTGTAACAATACAGTTCCTTTTATTAAAGTGTTACAAAAATTAGTAGGAACTTGGAAAATACAACTTCCTAGTTATCTGAAAAAAGAATTTTGGAAAAACGATTATCAAATCAATAAAAAAGCAGCGTTACATATTCTTAATTTTTTACTTTCTTGCAATTTAAAACATTCAAATAAACATTTTGTTTTAAAACTGATTAATCTTTTAGAAAACTTCTACTTCTCTAAAATAGAGGAAATAGAGGAAATTTCTGAGGGAGACACAATAGAAATTAGCTTAGATAAACATTTTCTGTTTATAGCAAATAATATTTTAACACATAACTGTGGGTGGAACGTATCCTTCGATTATAATTATTTACATAATCGTATCAAGAACTTCGCTAAAAGAATCAGTCCTATAAATCAAGATAGGTTCGCTCCTGAGGAATATAAGTATCCTGCTGGAATATCAATACTTGATTATATGAGCCTCTTCAAAAAAGTATTCATGAGAGAGGCTAGTTACGCTTTGAACAACATTTCTCAGAAATACTTGAATGATGATGATTGGGGAGAGACGGACTTCTCACAGGTAACTGACGATATTAAAGAAAAGAATATCAATGACGTAAAACGCTTAGTTAAGTTAGAAGAAAAATTTAATCTATTAGGTTATTTTGATGAAATTCGAAGATTGACGAAGGTACAGTGGGAAGACCTTTACCACAACTCCGCTATCATTGAATCTCTTCTTTTCGAAGAAGCTAAGAAGATGAATATCGTTCTCCCTAATAAACAGGAGAAGGTAGAAAACACTTCTTTTCAAGGAGCTACGAGAGAATCTAGTAAGACAGGGGCTTTATTTAATATCGGGAAGTATGATTTAGAATCAGCTTATCCTAGTATGATTATTAATTTCTGTTTAGATTTTCAGAACATTGTTACAGCTAAAGATACAATGACTCCTTCTGATTTAAAAAATGTAGTTGATATAGACGGAATATTGTTTAAACAAAATCCTAATACTCTTGTTCCGAATATGGTAAGAAAGATATTAACTCTTAAGAACAATCTCAAAAAAGAACTCGCTGAACACCCTAGCGAAGAATTAAAACTTAAATATAACGCTATTAAGGCAGTGGCAAATAGTGCCTTTGGAGCTTTCGGAAATCAATACTTCAGGCTTTATGATAATAGGATTACATCTTCTATCACTTATCTTGTTAGAGATTTGTTGATGTATACTAAAGATGAGTTAGAAAAGAAGAGTATTGAGACAGTGTATTGGGACACAGATTCAATTTTCGCTGATACTACAGTGAATATTCTCCCTATGTTAAACGAAACTATTCAAAAGTGGGGGAAAGAAAAGTACAATAAAGATAGTATAGCTTTAAAGTATGACTACGAAGGCTATTTCGAGAAACTCTTTCTCTTAGCCAAGTGTCGTTATATCGGATATCTTAATAAAAAAGGTAAAGGGAAGATTGAACAAGAAGTTAAAGGAGTTGAAGTAAAGCGAGTATCATCGGCTAAATTTGAAGGACAATTTCAAGAGAAGCTAATAGATATGATTCTAGATAAAAAATCTAGAGAAGAAGTAGAAGATTTTATCTTAGAACAAAAAAAAGCTTTAAAGAAAGCCCCTTTAGAAGATATAGCTTTCCCTATTAAATTATCCTCTATTGTTTATAAAGGAAACCCTATTCAGAAAAGATGTTTAGATAATAGTAGAATAGTTTTTAAGGATATGAAAATAGGAGTAGGCGAAGTATTCTATTATATCTTTGTAAAAGGCTACGGCTATGATAAATCTAATAAAGAAATTAACGTATTAGCCTTTAAAAAAGGACAGAATATTATTCCTAGAGAAAAGGTAGATTTTGAGGAAATGACAAGACGAAATATCGACGCTAAAATTTCAACAATCTATGAGGCTATGGGATGGAGCATTCAATCAGACGAACGTCAAGGGAGGCTTTTTTAAATGAGTGAAAGTATAACTATTTTTGTAAACATTATAGATAAAATTAACGAGCTTGAAAAAATGATAGCTTTAAATGATGAAAGAGAACTCGCTCATTTTCTTCTTCATTACGATAAGGATAAATATGAGGTCGTTGACATTGAATATAAATACGGCTCAGTTCATACAAATATGAGAGAATTTTTTATACAAAATCCCGATAATTTTGAACATGGACAAGAAAAAGGAGAAAACTAATGATTACTTTTCGTGATTTAAGTTTTGAAATTAAGAAGGCTGAAAAAGAATGTGAAAGTACTACCGATAATACTAAACTCTTGAAGGCTCTAGTTAAGCTTCAGACCTTACAGCTTAAGCTTCTTCATTCTATCAGATCAAATTCCGTGTTGTTAATGAAAGCTCAGGGAATTAGTTTTCAGGATAAACAGAACAAGGACGGCGAGTAAGATGCACACTTGGGGAGAAGAAGATTTCGATTGGGAAGGATTAGATAAAGCTGTCAGCTTTATTCACGCTAATTTACTTCGTTTCGGAAGAATAGAGGTTAGACAGTCTAAAGAAAAATTCGGAACCGCAAGGATTTATTGTTCTTTAGGCTTCTCTCAGCTTCACTCTATTACTCATCCTGGACATTGTTACAATAGATATCCTAAGTGGCTATGGAACTTAGACTGTATCTACGGAAGTAAGCTTATTCCTTTCTTATTTAATTGGTGGGTAGTCCCTTATCAGAAGTTTGTCTATAGAAAGGTCTATCAAGAAGCTTGTAAGAGGTGGCCTCATTTAGAAAAGGAGATTTGTTGTTGTGCAGATTTTAGAGAACTATTAACTTTTTATCCCTCTGAAAATTTAAGAAAGGGAGAAGTGTAAAAAGATGCCTAATAGAATTATTACAGATGAATTTTTAAAAAAGTACAAAGGAAAACAACCTCCTTGGGGATACGCAGGCTTGGGATATGTGGTTTACAAACGCACTTATTCTCGTCTCAAGGAAGATAACACTTATGAAGAATGGCATGAGACAGTAGCGAGATGTATTAACGGCTCACAGGAAATCGGAGCTGATTACACGAAAGCGGAAGCTGAACGTCTTTTTGATTATATGTTTAATTTAAAGTGTAATATGGCGGGTCGTATGTTATGGCAACTCGGTACTTCTCATATTAAGCGTTACGGAGGAAATTCACTCTTGAATTGCTGGGCAACAAAGATTGATACACCTGAAGCGTTTTGTTTTCTTTTTGAGAATCTTATGTTAGGCGGAGGGGTAGGATTTAGCGTTAGCCGTGAGGATGTTTATCAACTTCCTAATGTTAAAGAAGGAGTTAAAGTAGCTCATATTAACACAAAAGACGCTGATTTTATTGTTCCTGATAGTAGGGAGGGGTGGGTTTCATTACTGAGAAGGCTTCTTAAGTGTTTCTTTATTACAGGACGTTCTTTCACTTATTCTACTATTCTTGTCAGAGGATACGGAGAGAGGATTCAGGGATTTGGTGGAACAGCTAGTGGCCCAGGGATTCTTGTAGACGGAATTGATAAGATTGTTAAAATCTTTCAAAGTAGAGAAACTAAGAAACTGCGTTCTGTAGATGTTTTAGATATCTGTAATATTATCGGTTCTATTGTAGTATCGGGTAACGTGCGTCGAAGTGCTCAGGTCTCCATAGGCGACCCTGATGATTATCTCTTTATGAGAGCTAAGAGGTGGGACTTAGGAGATATTCCTAATTGGAGAGCTTTGTCGAATAATACAATCTACGCCGATGACTACTCTCATTTAACTAAGGATTTTTGGGAAGGCTACGAGGGGAACGGAGAGCCTTACGGATTATTCAACGTTAAGTTAGCTCAAACAGTAGGTCGAGCAGGAGAACATAAAAAAGACAACGGCGACCTAGTGAATCCATGTTGCGAGATAGTCTTAGCTAATATGGAATGTTGTAATTTAAGCGAAGTTTATCTCAATAACGTAGAGTCTAAAGAAGAATTAAAAGACATAGTAAAGCTTCTTTATAAGACACAAAAAGCTGTTTGTACTCTCCCTTTTATTCATGAAGAAACAAATAAAATCGTTCATAAGAATATGAGGATAGGAGTAGGGATGACGGGTATTTGTCAGTCATTAGAGAAGTTAGAGTGGTTAGATGAGACTTATAAGGATTTAAAACATTTTGATAAGGAGTGGAGTAAGAAGAAGGATTATTACGAAAGTATTCGTCTTACGACTGTTAAGCCTAGCGGAACATTAAGTTTGTTAGCGGGGGCTACTCCAGGAGTTCATCCTGCTTATAGTCAGTATTATATTAGAAGAGTGAGGATGGCTTCAGATGATAAGATGGTGAAGGTTTGTAAGGATTTAGGTTATCATACGGAATATGTTAAGAACTTTGACGGAACTGAGAATTATAATACTACGATTGTAGAGTTTCCTTGTTATGCAGGGGATAATGTTATTGTAGCTAAAGACATGTCAGCCGTTAAACAGTTAGAATTAGTCAAGAAGATGCAGGAAATATGGTCGGATAATTCAGTGAGTGTTACTGTTTATTATAAAAAAGAAGAGTTGCCTGAGATTAAGAAATGGTTAAAAGAGAATTATAAAAATAGTCTTAAAACAGTCAGTTTTCTTCTTCATCAGGAACACGGCTTTAAACAAGCTCCTTACGAAGAAATTACTAAAGAAAAATATAATGAATTAATGAAGAATATTAAACCTATTAAGTATTCTAAAATCGACGGAGGAACTGATTTAGATGTCGAGGAATGTGCGGGAGGAGTTTGCCCTATCAAATGAAAACCTCAATTTTATTATGCGATTTCGATGGAACGCTTTGTTCTCATGAGTACCCTAATATAGGTAAACCTAACGTTCATGTTATTGAATTTGTTAAGAATTTTAGAAAAAAGGGGAATAAAGTTATCCTTCATACTTGTAGGGGAGGTAAATGTTTAGAGAAAGCTTTAAGGTGGTGCGAGAAACATGGATTAGAATTTGACGCTATAAATGATGATTTACCTGAGATAAAAGAAACAAGATTCGGGAAGACGAAGAGTAAGAAAATCTACGGAAATATTACATTAGATGATAAGGCTCTTCATCCTGAAACTTTAAAAGTATTAAAAAATAAATACAGGGAGATTGATAATGACGATTGAAAAAGTTGATTTAGAGAAGGTAGCTATACTGATTGATAAAGTTCGTCAGCTAAGAGATGAATACTTACTTTTATCCTCAGATGAACAAATCGCTTATGATTCTATTATGGATGATATGATTAAAACAGAAGAGAGTAAATAATATGAATCCGAGAATATTAATTCTTGACTTGGAAACAGCACCCGCTAAGGTTTATACTTGGGGTCTTTTTGACCAAAACATCGGAACAAATCGGATTGTTGATGACGGATATGTGCTTTGTTGGTGTGCCAAATATTTAGGAGATAAAAATGTACTAAGCGACGCTCTTATTAATTATCCTGATTATTACAAGAAAAATCCTCGTTGTGATAAGAAGATAGCTGAGTCGTTGTGGAAATTAATGAATGAGGCTGATATTATTGTTACTCATAACGGGCAGTCATTTGATATACCGTGGGCTAATACGCTATTCTGTAAACACGGATTAAAGCCTGTAAGTCCGTTTAAAAATGTAGATACTTATTTAGCTGTAAGAAAGAAATTCCGATTCATAAGCAACAAATTAGATTTTATCTGTAGAAAGCTTGATGTAGGACACAAACTCTCGACAGGAGGTTTTGAGTTGTGGGAGAAATGTATGAGAGGAGAAAAGAAGGCGTGGAAACATATGGTGCAGTATTGTAAACACGACGTAAAGCTCCTTGAGAAGTTGTATCTCATTATTCGTCCTTATGTTCACGGACATCCTAATGTCAATCTTTACAGAGGAGTTGTAGGAGAAGTTTGTCCTAATTGCGGAGAGAAGGAATTAGAGCGTAGAGGTTTTGAGTATACATCTCAATGCAAATATCAAAGATATGTATGTAAAGCTTGTGGTCGTTGGAGTAGAGGGAAGAAACCTGAAGCTAAAACAACAATAACAGGAATCTAAGATGTGGCACTATAGAATATGTAAAAGAAAAGATAAACAAGGAAATATATATTTCAACGTTGTTGAATTTTACAAAAATGTTCCTACAGGAAAAGGAAATAAAAAAACAAATCTTTAGTCTCAAGAACCAGAAGCTCCTTTCGGAGAGACTAAAAAAGAACTAATAGAGTGTCTAAAAATGATGTTGAAAGATTGTGAACATTACTCTGTTTTAGATGAAACTAAACAGCGAAAAAAGGGTCAAAAACGAGCTAAAAAGCTTCGGTAGGGGTAGGAGTAAGGGGGTACTCAAAACTACGCTAAAACACCCCTATTTTATTCGTGATTCGTCCTAAAAACCCCCCTTTTTAGGGGTATTTTTCGTTTTGAAGCAAATCCGAAATACCCCTTTTTAAGGATATTGAGAAAATGAGCGAAAAACGAGAAAAAATATACGAATGTGAGATATGTAGGTATACTGAACTTCGTATCAATCATTACGAAGAATTTCTTAAAAAATGCGGGAAATGTATGAAGAAATACCGAGATAGTTTAGATAGTAAAAATATTAAGAGGGATAAAAAGAGCTATGGCGAGATTTGATTCGGACGGTGCTGGGAAAGGCGACAGTTACCGTGATGTAAATAAGAAAAAATATGACGAGAATTTTGATAGGATATTTGGAAAGAAACCTTTAAATATTATGAAAGAGAAAGAAGATGAAGAAACTGAAGGAAGTGAAACGAAACGGAACTTGGATTATGATAATCAAAATCTATGAAAAAATCTAAAATTAAAATCAGAGCAACATGGGAAATATCTCCCGTGACAAGAGTAAAACAAAGTAAAAAGAAGTATAAAAGAAAGAAGATAGATTTGCAAAAGGAGATTGAGAATGAAGACTGACAAAGAATCAGAAGTTAAGATTGATAAAATGACTTTGAATATTGACGGAGAGAAAGTATCTCTTACTATCGAACAAGCTAAGAAGCTTAAGAAAGTTCTTGATGAATTGTTCGGTAAAGAGGTTATTAAAGAAGTAGTGAAGGAAATTGAACATCATTATCATAAGGATTATTATTGGGATTTGGCAAAGCCTTACGTTACTTGGGGCGAAACAAATGAGTTTGCTCCTCTGCCTGATGTAGTTTATTACGCAGACATGAAAACTCTAAATGTGAATTTCTAATGTTTAATAATTTTTCAAAATAGAAAACAACAATAAAAATAAAGAATTCTATGAGGAACTTCGTGATAGATAATATTGTAGTTGGAGACTGTCACATTAAAGAAAACGCTATAGATGAATTAGATTCTATCTTTTCAGAGATAATAACTTATAAGAGTAAAAAATTAATAATCTTAGGAGATTACTATCATTCCAATAGACCTACAGGTAAGGAACTAGAATTCGGAACAAGATGGATAGATTCTTTTAGAAATCTTTATGAGGAAGTAGTTCTAATTAAAGGAAATCATGAAGCGTCTTCTGATAACTGTACTTGCGTTGATTATTTAAGATATTTAAATATAGGAGTTGTAGACACCTATATTAAAGACGATTGTTATTTTGCTCATCATTTTTTGAGTGAAAGTGAGTTAGCTTTCGGAACAGGAAAATATTCTATCGCTGATTTAAAAGATTACCGCTATGTTCTTCTCGGCCACCAGCATAAGTTCCAAGAGTTAGCTCCTAATATGTATCATTTAGGGGCTGTTAGAAAATGTGATTTCGGAGAAGCCTTTTATTCTCAGCCTAGAATAGCTTTATTTAAGGATGGAGAACTAGAGTTTAAGGAGTTAAAATCTCCTAGTCAAATCATTATCTGTTCTCATCCTAATGAACTAAAAGGCTTAAACGAGAATAGTAGGATATTGTATATCTTTAATAGTTTTGAACAATTCTTAAATGAAATAGGAGAGGTTAATATCCAGAAACCTCTTTTTAAAGAATTAAAAATGAAAATGAACTTTAAGAAAGATGATAAAAAATATGAGAAAAATGAAAATCAATCTTTCAAGGAATTGTTTCAAGCCTTCTTAGAAAATTTAGCTCCTGATGTTAAAAAAGAACTAGAAGAAGTGATAGAATATGAAATATAGATTTAAACTAAAAGGCGAAGAACTTAAAAAATGTGAAAATTATTATAAAGTTCTAGTAGCCTTAGAAGCTGAAAAAGAATATCCTATAATATGCGGCCATGGTGGAGAAGAGTGGCTGTGTCCTAAGTGTGCTCATGAGATTACGCAATTCTCTCAATTTGAAAACGAAACTACTCAAGTTGAATATCAATGCCCAATTTGTCCTTTGTGCGGTAGACCTATTTATCCTAATTCGGAATGGACTTTGTGGAAGAAGGCTAGAGAGTCTTTTATAGCTATTCATAAGGTTTGTGAAAAGATATATGATGTACGTTAAGTGGTTATGGATGGAATGTGAGAAGTTTACGGCTACAGTAGATTTAAATCAGAACGATACCGTAATAGACGCTCCTCCTCAAATGAAGAACTTTGTAGGAAAACATAAAAGCTGTTTAGAATTTTATCTTAAAAGCGAATATCCTGACATAGAAATACAAGAGAGAAAGATATTTTTTAATGATAATTCATAAGATTCACTTGAAGAACTTCAAAAACTTTAAAGGTGTTCATTCTTTTGATTTTAATCAGTATAACCTTATTAGCGGTGAGAACGGAGCAGGGAAATCGACAGTAGCGTTAGATAGCGTTCTTTTCGCTCTTTACGGCTTCTCTAATCAAAAGCTAGAGAAGTTACCTAACAAAACAGTTAATCCGAGGAAATGTTCGGTAACTCTAGAAATAGATAATCTTGTAATCACTAGAGAAATACCTGTTAAACTAACTATTGTTGAAGACGGAGTTAAGAAAGAATTCGCTACTAATAGGGAGGCTCAAAAATATCTTAATGAGCGTTATAAGAACGTAGAATATTTCCGTAAGTTTAGAATGATTGATATTACGAAAGGAATTAATATTCTAGAACAAGGAAACTCAGCCCTTCTAGAGACTCTTTTTAGCTATCATCAAGAATATATTAGTTCTATTCGTGAGAAGCTATTAGAGAAGAAAAGCGAGAGAGAACGCCTTAATATAGACGATGTTAAGCTCTATACTATGTTCCCTAGTCAAAAAAGATATGATTTTTTATCAAGTTTCCTTAGAGAGATAGAAGGACAGTTTCATGAGATTACTACTATTTCTAATCATCATCAGAATGAATACTATAAACACTTAAACGCTAAGAAAAGAAAAGACGCAGAGAAGCTTCGGCTTTCTAAACAATCTTCTAGGGTTACTCAAGAAGCTAAGTGTCCTTTATGTAGGAACGTTCTTAATAAAACAGAGCAAGCGGGAATCACAGAAGATATTAAAAAGAAGATTGTTCAATTAACGTTAGATTCTAATTCTTTAATTGATAAGGTTAATGAGTCTTTAAAAGAAGCTCAGAAGGCTAACGGAAAGAAGAAAGCCTTAGAAGAACAGAAGAATAGAATTACTCACTTAAAATATAAGCTAGAGACTAGGTTAAAACAGAAGGATTTTATCTACACTACTAAAGATATTGAGACGATTAAATCAGCTATTAAAGAACTAGACAAGTTTTCTAATCAGTATATTTTAAAGTATATTAAAATCTTAGAACCTATTATCAATAATGTTATTAAGATAGTAGGATTTAACGTAGAGTTCTTAATCAATGATAAAAAGAAGATAGACATTAAGCTATTGAAAGATAATGTAGAATTTGACTACTACGACTTGTCAAGCGGTCAAAAACTTCTTCTTACAGTAGGTTTTCAGTTAGCTTTGTTATTAGAGAAAAGTGAAGAAGGAATTATTATTGCAGATGAAGGATTTTCAAGTCTTAGTTCTAATAATCTTGACTTGCTTCTCGACATGATTAAGGACTACCCGTTTCAGTTAGTGTATGTTATTCACAGAAGCTTAAGCGTCCCTTTAGGGATAAAGGAGATAAAACTTTAATGAAAAAGAAGAAGAAAATTAATCCTAAAGTAAAAATTAAATACGGTTTCGAAAAAGACGAAGAAATTATAATAGACTTTACTGATTTAATGAAAACTCTAAAGGAACTAGGAATGTTGAAAAAATGAAAGAGTGCGTCATATGTGGAGGCGGAGCGAGTGTTACTGAAGGAGTTGAGACAGGACTGTGGGATAAGCTGAAAGAAAGCGGAATTGAAGTATGGTCGGTAAACTACGCTTTTAGAGCTATGAAGCCTCTTCTTCCTACAAAACAGCTATGGTGTGATACGACCTTCTTTAAGAACAACATTAAAGATTTAGAAGAGTTAGCGAAGTCAGGTGTAGAGTGCCATACAAAGAAAAACGATAGATATAATTTCATAAACAATATTATTCAACATGAATGCACTAGAAAACCTGAAGAAAAAGATAATAAAGTATTTATAGGGGCTTTAGGTCTTAGCGGAATGTTTAGCTTGTCTTTAGCCGTACAGATGAAATATGATACTATTTATCTCTTAGGAATGGACTTCGGAGTTCCGAATCAAGGAATAGCACAAACTCATTTCTATCAGGGAAAGATGGAATATATTTCAACGGGTGTAGGAAGGCCACAAGTTTATTTAGACGGAAATAGCCCTAAAAAGGCGGTAAGAGATTTTGATATTTATAAAGATATACCTAATATATTTAATGTAAGTTTAATTTCCAATATACAATCCTATAGGAAGATTGGATATCCTGAATTCTATGGCAAAATATCGAAAAAAGAAAAAGATTCTCCTTTACTGTAATCCTCTTATACAGGAAGCGTTAATAAAAAACATTCCTAATTGTAACTTTGAAGTAGGAGAGACTTTAGTACAGATTAGAGAATATAAACCTAATATTATTATTTTTGATAGAGAAGTAGAGAGAATATGCAAATACGCTAATAAAAAGACATATTTATTGTTCTTATCGAACGATAGTGTTTTTACAGGAGTATTAGAGAATGGATTTGACTCGAAGATGTTACCTAATCCTTCTACTCCTGAAGGAAAGAAACAATTAGAGTATGAAGAATTAGTTATTAAAAGAGGGAATAGTTTAGTTCTTAGATTAGCTTATATCCTTAACAATGTAGATTTATTAAAAATCATAGAAGATATTAGGAATAATCGTAAGATAAACAATCAAATCTACCTATATCCTATGATAGCTGATGATGTTTCTAAGGTTCTAGATACTCTAATATCACTAGAAGCTAAAGGAATAGCTCATTTAAGAGGCTCTGAGAAGGTTACTTTTTATAAGATAGCCTGTCTTATAGCTGAGAAATTAAAGCTTCCTGTTCCTTTAAGTAATTACGCTTTCGGTAAAACTGTTAATATTAAGCTTTCAGGAATTGTTCTTCCTTTTTTAATACGAAAATATGTTTTTGACAACGGAGATATAAAATGATAGATATTCCTAGACAATATAGAAAGATGATTTATACCAATAGCGAAGAAGGTTTTTCTGATTTAGGAGGAGCTGAAACCTTCCTATTAACTAGAACGGCTATGATATCTGAGGACGGAAATAACACTATTCTTGTTCAGGTTAGGAGAAAAGGAGAACAAGTAGCTAAACTAAGAGAATTAGCTATTTCAGAGGACGGTCATACTGATGAAGGTTTTATTACTATGATTCTTCCTAAGAAAGACTTAGAAAAAACTATTGAGATAACAGGAGTAGTTAAAGGTAGGAGAAAACAAAATACTACAAAATTTGATAATTTAAAAGAATTTTACGGTTGTGATATTATTATGTCTAAATGTCGTCAAATCGGATTTAAAGGAGAACCTATAATCAAATGAGAAATACCATAGCTAAAAAATTACGAAAAAAGTTTTGGGACAAACAAAATCCGAGAGAAGCTCAGTTGTTCAAGAACAAAGAAACTAGTACTTTTATAGCCGAAGGTCGTAGGCGTGAATATCAAGAAGCTAAACGCAAATATAAATCAAACGAGGAGAACTAATGTTAACAGAGGGTTGTTGGGAAACATTGAATGATTATAGAGTGTGGATTTACGGAGGTCATAAGATGACGAAGAGTGAAAGAATTCATGAAGCTAAGGAAATAGCTAAAAGCGGTTATCTTAAGATTGATAATCAGTTAAGGCGAGTAGTTAACGGAAAAACAAACAAAGATACATAACATGATTTCTAAGCCTGAATTACAATATAGTCTTGATACTATAGTAGTTGATATTTTAGATGATGTTATCGCTCCTTTGATAGGAGAAGCTCCTGGGATACTCAAAATCGACCCACATCACACTAATTTAGAGGAGTTCTTTGAACAACCTTTAGATAGTCAAAGAGCTATTAAAAGAATAATCGAAAAGTATCAGTTACCTCATTCTATGAAAGAGTACATAGACGAGGGTTTTAGTTTTATTCAGTTAGCTACCTTAATTTTAATATCAGGGGCTTATAACGAAGACTATCGGAGTATAAAAAAGTGAACGAATCTAAATTCAAAACATTAAGACATATTGAAGCTGTCAGAAACTATCTTAATCTATGTATTAAGAATCTATTAGACCGTCAAGAGTGTCATGACCAATCTAAACTAGATTCTCCTGAGGCTGAGATATTTGCAGAGTATACACCTAAATTAAGAGATGTTACTTACGGTTCTCCCGAATACAAACAGTTTCTTAAGGAAATGAATGTAGCTTTAGAACATCATTATTCACTCTCTAGTCACCACCCTGAACATTTCGCTAACGGGATAAATGACATGAACCTTCTAGATATACTCGAAATGATTACGGACTGGAAGGCAAGTAGCATGAGACATAATGACGGAAATTTACTTAAGAGTATCGAAATTAATACGAAGAGATTTAAAATTTCTAAACAGCTAGTAAATATTCTTAAAAATACAGCTAGATTTTTAGACGAACAAAAAGTTAATCATAAGGCTTGTGAATCATGAAAAAATATAGAATAATTAGATGTAAGGACTGTCCTAGTTGTAGAGTTGACGCTTTTTCTAAAACTAAAGATAGGTGTGAGTTAACAGTTCCTTTTAAAAAAGTTGATATCAATAAATTACCTAAATGGTGTCCTTTAGAGGAGTATAATAATAAATCGTGAACAAACTAACTAGAAATATGAGTACAAAAAAGAATAGAGAGTATTGGGCTAAAGCTAAAAAAACTGAAGAGATTGTAGCTAGTTGGCCTAAATGGAAGAGAGACATTCATATTTGCGGAACTAAAATATCGGTAGGCGGTGAGATTATTTGTCGCTGTACTCATCCTGAAAGATACGATAAGATTCGTGAACAAGAGAGAATTGATGCAAAGAGATACTCTTATTGGCCAGGTGATTAATGAGTTTAATCTTTGACCATTGGAAAAGAGATGAAGACGGAATGTTTTGTGATAAAATAAAACCTATTATTCCATTATCTAGATTAGGATATCTCAAAAATCGCCTAATAAGAATTAAAAAAGGAGAAAGAGTTTTAAAAGTTTATGTAGACGGATATGATGATTTTTTGCAATTTGATTCTAAAATTGAACAAAAATATAACATAAAGGTAAGATATATATGAAAGTTGAATTGTTAGCTATAACTCCTAATTCAGAAGAACTTATTGAAAAGGCTACAAGAACTTGTTATGACTCTGAGTGTAATCCTGAGACAAGGACTTCTTTTCTTAAAGGAGTAATGAAAAGAGGTCATGAATCCGTTATAGAACACGCTTCAGCTACCTTTAAAATAGAGGGTGTTTCTAGGGCTTTAACTCATCAATTAGTACGTCATAGAATTGCTAGTTACTCTCAAGTTAGTCAGAGATATGTCAAGTTTGATAATTTTAAATATATTGTTCCTCCTGAAATTGAAAGAAACAAAAAAGCTAAACAAAAATTTGAAGAAACTATGAGTTCTATTAGAGTAGCTTATGAGAATTTAGTTTACTTAGGAATTAAAGCGGAGGACGCTAGGTTTGTTCTTCCTAACGCCTGTGAGACAGAGATTGTAGTTACGATGAATTTTAGAGCTTTAAGGAACTTTTTGAAGTTAAGATTAGATAGTCATGCACAGTGGGAAATAAAAGAGCTTGCACATAGAATGTTAGAAATACTCTATGGGCAAGCCCCGTCTATTTTCGAAGATTTAAAACTAGCTGTAAGTTGAATCTTTGTAATCCATAGTGTAGTGGTGATTATCAACAAAGAAAGCCTGTTTATTAGCTACTGAACTAGACGAGCGTATCATGTACGACCCCTCATAAGCGGAGTTTCCTGTATTACGAATAGTTACATAGATTGAACCGTTATAGCTACAGAATTTCCACTCCTCATTTAAAAACTCCTCGCTTGACATAGCTAGAAGCCCTATTACACTATCCGAAGGGATAATATAGTAGGCTTCGGCTACTGTCACAGGAGTAGTCGTAGTAGAAAATCTCACCCAATATTTTGTCTCTCCGTCTATAGCCGTAGTAGCCCAATCCTCAGGAATTGTCCACGTTATTTTTCCGTCACTCTCAAAGCCTGATGTAGCGTCAGCATATTCTAAACCCGAAGCTCCTAGTTCTTCCCACGTAGCTCCGTTATAATATTCCGCTACTAAAGTATAATTACTTCCTCTTGTAGAGAACTCAAATTTAGCTCCTCCGAAAGTACTAGCTTCTCCTAGATAAAGATATTCTGTAGTATCGCTCATCAATTCAAAAGCTGTTCCTTCTTCTGTACCCGCTTCTGTAGTATTATCAGTATAAGTTGACCCGTCATTTAATAGAACAAAATCAAAAGCCGTAGCTGTTTCAGATGTAGCTAAACCTTCATTAGTTAAAGATTTATCATCAAAGTAGAGTTTATTTCGGATATCATAAGCGTAATTATCAGGTGTATATTTCCATATTGAATAGCCCGATTCAGCGTGAATATGAGTAAACCCTGTATAAGTAGCTAGAGTATGACCTAAAGATACATTTCTCAGGTACTTGCGTTGATAAGCCGACCCTAAATCAGTATATAAAGCGTCCACTTCATTTTTATTAAATTCAGCTTTATCAATCTTTCCGTTGAGAGCCAATATCATATCATTTAACAATGAAATCTTTTGACTCACGGTAAGATTTTCATTGACTTTATATATTGAAGTTGTCATTTTGTTTTCCTTACTTTTTATAAATAGTTATTAAATATAGAGTGTTTATCTCTTTTATCTTTTATTTTAAAAGAAACGGAAATCTTTATATATTCAGGATAAGCACTCCATTCGTCTCCTTGTTCTAATGAAAATTTCCAATTTTTTATAGTTTCTTCCGCTGCTTTGTCTAATCTTTTATTTCCTGAACTTTTTTCAATAGCAGTTCTACCTACTGTTCCTCCAGGCAAAATCTCAACAGCTACTATAGTAGTTCCTTCAATTCCTGAACGAAATAAAGAATCTGGATATTTAACAGCAGCAACATAAGAAGTAAAAAGAAGTTTTCTTTTTACTTCATCAGCTATTGAAATTTGACAAAATATAAAACATAGTAAAAAAATAAAAAACGTTTTCATTGTACTTTTGTGTAATGTTTTTTTATAGGTTCAGATAATAATCTATAATCAGTTTTTCCTATACATCTTTTTAATCTTTGATTTGTAGTTCTATCAGTATATTGTCCTGTACAATAACAAGAATCAAAAGAATTCATATTATTACATTCGTTAAATAAATCAATGTTTTCCTTTGAACTCATACTAAAAACAAATAAACAAAAAATTAATATTAAAGATTTTTTTTTCATATTTTTCCTTATCTTACTCGCATAAAATTAAATTTACAGTAGAACCTGATGAGCGAACTCCCCCAATGAACTGAGCAACACCTACCACACCACAAGTTGTCCACTTCATCTGAACACTAGTAGAACTTATTTTCGCTAATCCAGATTTTAAAGAATACATTGGCATTGGAGGGAATGGAAAGCCAGGATGATGAGAAAAAATTGCTGAGTGCCAAGGAGAAAATATATAATAAGGATTAGAATAATTTGGATGAGAATAAGTTGACCCTATAGTAGCTATTCCTGATTCTAAAATTTTAAATGAATTAGATAAAGTATGATAAATCAAATTCCCTAAACTATCCCTTATCCGTAATCCATATTCAGAAACAGAGGATGTTATCAATTCTTTTTTTAAAGTAAAAATTTTATAATCAAAAGAACAACTTCCGTGAACTCCAGCTCCTTCTTTTCCTCCGAAAAAGCGAACTCCAGTATAATAAGGATTAGAATAAGAAACGTCAAATACTCCGCATACTCCACTAGAATCACTAGTAGGTCTTATAGCAGCTATTGGAGGATAGAGATTATTGTCTATACTAACAGTAGTAGATAGTCCCTCTAAACTCGAAATACTTCCTGTTTTTTCTAATAAATAATTTGAATATACAGAATCAATTTGTATTTCACTTTTTGTATTGTTTATTTTTAGTCCGTAATCACTCATAATCGTCCTTTAAGTATAAGAAAAACAAAAATTAACACAAGTAGCAGGAGTAATGAAAGTAGAAAAACTCCAAGTACTCCAACTTATTGTTGTTCCGCTTCTTGAAATCATATGAGCAGATTTGCTTGGATCTGCATTAACTGGAATAGAAAAAATCCCTGTCAATTTCCCTGATATTTGAGACAAAGCTCCTGAGTTTCCTGCAGATGCAGTTTGTGAAGAAGTATAACTCAATCTCGTAATTCTATCAACTAAAGTTAAGTTTTCTTCTCCTTTATAATTATAAACTCTAAGACCGTAGCTCATTACTGTAATAATCCCATCTCTACTCGTAAAGCACACTGTACATCAGCTTCATAAGACAAAGCCCCTGTGTCATCTGCAGTCGTGTCAAAACCAATAGCTCTTCCACAAGTCGTAGCTGTGTTCGCTCCTGAAGACCACAAAAATGTTAATGTAGTTAAAGTAGAATTAGCTATAGTAATTTTACGAGTTGTAGAACTATAAGTCACAGTAGTATTGCTATCTCCAACAGCTCTCATTTTAGCTTGTATCTCTGCTGCTAATTCAGTAGGAGTGTAATCATCAGCGTCTAAATCTGCTGTTTTTGTACTACCGTTTTCAGTCCAATCTAAATCATCGTTTACTCCAGCTTCAATGGTCACTGTATCTCCATAAACTCTAACAGATTCGTTTTCTCCTTCTATATCTAAATTTGAACCTACACTTAATTTTCCTGTGATATCGCCTGAAGTAATAGTCATCTGCCCTTTAACGTTAAAAGTCTCCTCAGAGGAATCCCATTTCGCTCCTTTAGAATTGCTATAATCTCCGAAAATAACATCTCCTGAATCACTCCCTGAAGTTAAAATTTTAAATATTTCATTTCCGCTACTTTCATCGTCATAAGCTATAAAACTATTCGCTGTAATAACAATCCTAGCTCCCGATGTAGCTGTCCGAATAGTACCTCCTGTAATTGTAGTCCCTGTAATAGATACAGCGTCTAAACTTCCTGAAGTAATACTTCCTAGATTAGCTGATATTGCAGCTAAATTGTCTACTATTATCTTATCGGCGGTAATTGAATCCGCCTCTATCCTATCAGCATCTATATATCCGCTAACTATATCTTCAGCGTCTAAAACTCCCCTAATTGTTAATGTAGCTCCATCCCAATCAATGTAATGAAATCCATCTCCGCTATTTTCTGTTCCTCCAAAATGAAAAGTTCCGTCATTTTTTATATAAGCTTTCCATTCATCTCCATCAAAATAGCCTAAATAATCAGCAGATAAATATAATCCTTCATCAATATCAGGAGTAGAACCTACAGAAGATAGTGTTAATTCCCACTCTCCTACTTTTATTTCATCAGCTCCAGAAGAAGCAGCTCTATATAATCTATTATTATCCGTATTTAACCATAAATCTCCCTCAGCCAAAGACGTAGGAATTCCTTCTCCTGTTGTTGTAGCTGATTGAACAAAAGAGGTAATACCTCCAGAACCACCGCTCTGCGATATTATAACCCAAGCTCCAGCCTCCCTTAAATATAATTTATTTGAATCGTCCGTATCAACCCAATAATCTCCGTCCTTAACAGTTTGGCCGCTAGTAGGAGGCTCTTCGTTTTGATAAAAAGTTACAGGGATAACTGTTCCATTAGTTATAGTAATATCTCCTTTAATCCTTAATCCGTTTACAGGGTCATATTTAAGATAATTATCAGCGTCACCTATAGCTGTTCCGTAAGCGTCTTCCGTGTATCCTAAGAATCCGTTAAGATTTCCTATTCTAAGTCTCGTAGTAGGGGCTATCCAAGGAGTAGTTCCTGTATTAATAACCGACATATAAGGAGCGTTAGACTCTGAAGCGGTCATATAAATCATACCGTCCGTAGAAGAACCGTAATTAATTACCGCTGTTCCTTTTTTCCATATCGGATTATTATCAGCCGTATAATCTCCCGCTTTGTCTCTAGTTACAGAATAAGTGTTTCCTGATACTCCTGTCACTTCAAACCACTCATCATCTACTCCGTCCTTAATTCTAAGAATATCTCCTACATCAAAAGTAGTATCTCCTGTAATAGTTAAAGTAGAAGAATCTAGAGCTGTCATATCTAAATCTAAAATATCAGAATCGGCTACTAGTAAATTCCCTCCTACTGAAGAAATAGTTTCTTTTTCAAATACTGAAGTAGTGAATTTCCCTCTAGCTCTAATGTTATTAAATTCAGCGTCTCCGTTATCTTGAATCTGAAAACCTGTACCTAAAGCCCCGCTAACGAAATCTCCGCTTTGAATAGAGTTCTTAGTAACAACAATATTACCGACTCTAGCTCCGTCTACAGAAAATCTAGCTATTTCAACTCCGTTTTCATCATAGAAGAAAGTACCGTTCTTATTAAGTCTCATTAAACGATTACCGCTAGTAGATTTAAGCCTCATTTCCCTACTATCAAGCTCTAATGAACCCGAAGAATTAATAATCTTTAAATCCTCAGAAAGGCGGATATTCCCTATTAAATTATCAGCTAAAATAGGACTAATATTATCCCTAAGAAGTTCTACAGTATCTTCCTCGAATTTTCCGTATTTATCTCCATGTAAATCATAATCTCTTTGATTCACTATATAAGCATCATAAGAACTCTCAGAATCTTTATTGTTTACTATAAAAGCCGTAGTTCCAGGCTTAGGAACAATGATTTTAGCTAATACGAGTTTCTTAAAATCGTAGCTCTTATCAATGATAATAGCGTTATCAAAGAGAACTACATAGAAAACCTCAGTCTTATTGTCAAAAGGAATAGGTACTGTAATGTCTTGTTTAGTTTCATAATAGCGTCCGTAAGACACCCCTCTTCCTACTTCTACAATAACTGAAGAAGAAATAGGGGAAGTAGCTTTAACGTATAATCCTGAGATAATTCTAGGACGAATAACCTGAGACATGAGGGTTTGCATTGAGTTAACGATAGCTGCACTCGTAATGTCGGATATAGAACTCCCTGTTAAAGGAGATATTTCAGGTCTTTTTAATTGTTCGCTAGTTCTAAGACCTTGAGAATACTTTGTTCTAGACTCAATTTCATTTACGACTAATTCATATAAACTAGAGTAGCTAACCTTGCTGGTCATAAAAGTTACTTCTTTTCTTCTTGAATAGGTGTTTCCTTTTTATCTTTACTATCTTCTTTTTTCTTGTTCTCTTCAATCTGAGCGTTTTTATACATATCCCTCAAAAGAGAAATTTGTCCTTCTAACTGTAACTTCGCCTCTATAGCTCTCTGAGCTAATTCGCTTTTTTCCTCAATAAGTTTCTTAATTTCTTTCAGTGATAGTTCCATACGTTTTCTTTTTCTCCCTTACTTTTTAGTTTATAATCCATCCTCTAGTTAACAATTCTAGAATCTTCTTATCAAAAATAGCTCCTTGTCCCGCATCAGTCCCTATCTTCAACACACATCCGCAAAACACCCCTCCTCTAAAATCACTATTCTGATATTCGAAGTGATTTAAATCTGTATCGTGAAAATTACAATTTCTAACATCAGCGTTTCTAATAATAGTTCTTCCTAAAAATTTAGCTCTTTTAAAATTACAACCCTTAAGATTACAGCCCGATAAATTAGTTTCTGTGTCATTTTCTCCTATAGTACAATAAGCGAAATTAGTTCCTGATAAATCTTCATTGTAACGGTTAAGTGTTTTGATAATAGCTCTAGCGAATGATTGATTTTTCAAAGAATAACCTTCTAACAAGCTAGATATGTCTTTTCCGTTCTTAATGTAGCTTTCTATTAACTTAAGTCTTTCGTTGTTTAATATTTTCATTTTATCTTTCCTTTATGACGGATATTTAGCTAACACTAACGACATTGTAGCTCCGTTGCTATTGTCTGATATTGACTCTAAGAAGTATAAATCGTCTATTCCGTTTACACTATCTACAACTCTAACAGTATCGCCTACTAAAAGATGAGGACTAAACATTACTTCTACCTGAGCTTTCGAATGATTCTTGTAAAATTCATTTAAATAGGCTCTAGCTAGACGGTCATTTTGTTCTTGTGTAAATAATAATTCATCAGAAATATCTACTTTTTTATAAAGCCTATCTCCTAATTTCTGTAATAATCCGTCATAGTCTAATAAATCCGTATCATTTGGTTCATACTGATAAACATAATCTGTTCTAGCGTGTTCTTCTGTTAATCCTACACAACCTAAAAATTCACTATCAGTTAATCCTGTATAAGTAAATTCATCTCCGTCAATAAAAGCCGTAGCTGTCTCTCCGCTTTCAGGGTCTTCAAATCCTTTAGTAGAATTAACATAAATAGTTTGAGAACCGCTTTGAGGAATAGTATCTTGTGTTAAGTAAGTTGTAGGAATTAACTTAGCCTCTGATTTAAGAATAATATTAGCATAAGCCGAAAATTCAGTAAAAGCTACAGGATAAACCCCTTTTTTATACTCTATTTTTTTAACATTTTCAATTACTAATTTGAGATATCTAGCTCTTAAATCTTCTCCTAAAGCATCTTCTTCAAAGGATACTGAATCTCCGCTAGCTAAATGAACATAAGAAGTTTTATCGCTTATATTATAATAGTCAACTCCGTCTAAAGAATAATGTAAGCTGAAATGAATATCAGTATCGAATTTTAATACTTCATCAGGTTTAAAGAAACCTGCTACAATATCAATAGCCTGTATGTTTTGAACTTGTCCTAAGTCAATAATTCCGTAATTATATCCTTGAGGAGGCTCTGCATAAAACTCCGTCTGCACCTGTGTATCCCATCTTCCATCAATAACGCTAGCTATTCCCTGAATAGGGGTCATAGTGTGAATATACTCAAAAGTAGCTCTAACTGATGATTCTACAGGGAAAGGAAGAATACTCTTATGAATTTTAAATATAGCATTATCATAGTCAATTACAAGATTTCCTGCTGCATAAAATACCCAATACGTAGCCGTAGAAATAGATTCAACAGTAGAGTTTTCGCTTTGTCCAGGAACATTATAAATCCCTCCTGCCCAATCCATATTTCCGTCTCCTGCTGTAATTCTCATTACTTCATCTCCGAAAGCATCATATAAAATGATATCGTGGTAACTTTCTATACTATGATGAGCAAAGTAAATCTTATACTGATAGTATACTTGAACGTCTACCTCAGTTCCCTTCTTTGTCGAAGTAGTTTTTGTTACAGTCCTCGTAGTTCTTAACCACCTCACGGGCTGCATAATCATCTGATGTTTCTTATTATCAATAGCTACGTTGTCTATATAAACTATCGGTTGAGTATTATTAACAGTAATATATCCCGCATTAGGAATTCCTGTAGCGAATAAGTAATAGCCTGTCGCTGTACTAGAAGACATCGCCATATCTCTAATCCACTGAGCATAAGTTTCGCTAGCTCCCTCAGGAATTACAGGCGAAACTCCCTCTTCTCCTATATAAGATAATTCAGATAAAGAAGCGTACCCTTTATATTCCTCATTAGTAGTAACAAAATCTACTCCGTCTTCAAACATAACATTAGTAGGATTTGAGTTTTTAGCGTACATAATAACTCTAGTATAAAGGTCAGTATCTTCTAAATAATTTAGATTAGAAATTAAACTAAGATTAAAATCTTCTACCGTTCTTTGAGAAAGGAACGAAGACCATATTTTCTCATCTCCTTGAGTTCTAATAACGTAGTTAGGGGCTACATAAGCTCTTAGTTTATTAATAGCCTCAAATCTATTTTCAGTCTCTCTAGGAGTAAATTGAATACGATTAATCTCAATACCTGAACTTTGCAACGTCTTAAAAGAATAATTAGTAGTACATCTAATATTTTCTGCTATAGAAACAGCCGAAGATAAGTAAATTCTTCCGTTTCTTTTGTCTACCTTACTAACAGTAATTCCGCTCGGTAAATCAAAATCGGAAGTAGTTAAGTCAGTAATAAGATTAGAATACTTAAGATACCACACCTCTCCTGTTCCTTTAGTAACAGAAGCTTTTACAACGCTTCCTGTTACGTGATTATTTAAAGAATTCTCTCCTGTTATAGGTATTCCGTATAGATGAGTAGAATCTATAGAAGTATAAGTAAAAATATCTCCGTTAATCTCGGCTTCTCCTGAGGAGGGAAAGCCTTCTGTCGAATCTACAGCTAGTACTGTAGTAGATATTTCATCCTCCGTTCCCGAACCTGAGTTATAAATTTCATCATAAAACATATCAGGAAGGATAAAATCATACATTCTAACGTCATCAATTAATCCGTTCATTGAGTTACTAGAATAGCCTATATAAAGATTAAATCCTGTTAGATTAGGTATTCTTTTAGGAGTATAAGTACCCGAAAACACTAAAGTCATTTGTACATTATCAATAAACAGTTTAATTTTATTTTCGTTTTCTTCTTCTGTAAAGTCGAATAATAGTTTAAAGTGACTAAAAGTATCTACAGTAACAAAAGAAGAATAGCTCTCTAAAATAGCTGTATAGGATTTGGATTGGCTACTTAATTCAATGATAAGCTCATCATCAGTCGTAGCGTGTATTTTAAGTTTTGAACTTCCGTCTCCGTTAGTTTTTAGGAAATAAGTTTCATTATCAACACCGCTACCTCCGAAATGTTTAGGGGCGTGCCAAAAAACTATTGATAAATATCTAGCGTCATTTATCTCCTCTACGTCTCCGCAATCAATATAATAATCATCTCCGTTAAGCTGTATAGCTCTATTGACTTTACCGCTAGCTGAAGAAACTATGTTACTGAAAAGATTCTCAGTTCCGTCTTTCAAAGAACCGTTATAATTTCCCTGTGAATCTGTTATTGTTACAGAAGAATCGTTATCGTTCATTTTATAATGAATAAAAGGAGGCGTTCCGTTATAATCCTCGGTTAAATAAGCCTTTAAAGTTACAGTAGAATCAGAATAATTAGGTATTAAAGTATCATAAGTTAACCCCGACACATTTTGAAAAGTATCAGTTAAATGATTATCAATAACAGCTTGAGCTGAGGTTTCATTAAATAGATATTTTCCATATCCATTAGGAGCCGTAAGAATCTGTTCTAGAGCGTCTTCTACAAATACCCCTTCAGTATAAAAATGATAGTTTCTAGCTACTACGTCGTAATTGTCTCTCACATTAAGAGGGAAACCAAATTTAACCTGTCCTGAAGCGTAATATATCTCCATTCCGTCATATTGAGGGTCATTTAAAGAGTGTAGTCTATCCCTAATCACTAAAACAGGAGGAGGATTTGTAGCTATAGAGTCATTAGCGAAATTAAACACTTGAGAGTACATGTCATTAGGAGAAGGAAGAAGATTAGGGGATAATGTTTCATTCTCAATCTTTTCTTTAGTTCCCTCAATCAACATATCCAAATCCCACTGTTGTAACATAGAAATGTAATCTAAACAATTTAGAGTAATCTCATTTACTTGAGCGTTCTTAGTCATTCCTCTTTGATTAACTACTCCGTAGAAGCAATCGTAAGCTATCGTATCGTTAGTAAATTTATACTGTAAAGAGACAACATCTCCTACGTTTACTTCATAAATACCGCTAGGACTAAATATCCCGTTAGGATTATGAAGAGTGAAAGAAGCTTGTGCCGCGCCGTATGTTTTATCAAACGACCTAGAACTAGTCTTAAGATAAGAGGTTCTATCTACTCCGTTAATAGTAAAGACACGAGTAGCCTTGATATCTTTATTAGATATTTGAGTAGAAGCTACCGCCGATAAAGTTCTCGCCATTTTATTTTTCCCTTACGTTTTCTAATTTTAAAGTTCCGTCATGGCATGCTAAGTGACATTTTCTACACACGGTCACGCCATTAGCCACTTCCCAGAATTCTTTCCATCCAAGAGCAAGCTGAAGGATAGTTCTCTTATCACTTAAAAGAGTTTTATATTTTTCACAAAATTCTTCAAAGATGATATCGTATTCTTTGTAGAGATGGTGAATGTCGAGTTTCTCTGTAGCCCCGCATCCTCTACATTTATACTTATCCCGTCCCATCACAATCTCTTTCCACTGTTGATACTCAGGTAAACCTCTGATACCTATTTTAAGAGAGCGTCTAGTCGTGAGTAAATCCTGTCCGTCTTTATTGTGTCGAGTACGATTGTGACAACTCCTGCAACGTTTAGAAGATTTGTAAATTCTAGCTCCACAATCAGGACAATATTTCTCAGTATCTAGTTTACTCATTAGTCAGACCCGCTCATTCTTGTGAAGCCTACATTGATAATATATTCGTCAGGACTCTCTCCTACTAACCATTTTGACTGTAAATTCAAGAATCTTCCTATGTATTCTTTCCCTGTATGAGTCACTATTTTAATAAAGTCATGATTTTCAATATAGCTCTCTAGCTCATCCTTAAAAGTCTCATCATTCATATACCACGTAAACTGTAAATCAGGTTTTACTGTTTTAGTTTCAGGAGTATAATAGCCGAAAGACCCATCAGCTAACTGAATGGCTTGTTGAGTAGTATTAAGTCCTACATCTAAATCTTCTTGAGGACGAGGAATAGTAGACGTTCCCCCTGAAGGCCAATCTCCATCTTCTTCTTGTACATACAGTGTCCAGTCCGACATTTTAAGCCAACCCTCTGGAGGCGTGTAAAGCAAACGCATCTCCTATGTTATTTGCTGTTGAGAAATAGGCACTCTCAGGTAATATGAAAGTCTTCTCATTCTTTAAGGCTACTAGATTTCTATTTACTACAGATAATTCTTTATTCGATAAAGATATCTTAGAGGCTACATTTCCTGTTTCTGTTTTAATTTCTTCTTGAACTTTAACTGATTTTTGAAAGAGAGGGATTAACATACTAGCTCCTACTAAAGCTATACCCGCTATTCCTATCGGGCCAAGAGCCGCTAAAGCTCCCTTAGTTCCTAAAGCAGCCATTCCTCCTGCAGCAGTAGCCGCAGCTCCAACCCCTGCCATACCTATTCCTACTCCTAGCGAACCTACACCTCCTAGAATACCCGCTGTAGCAGCCAATCCTCCTCCGTTACTACCTCCCGCTGATTGAAAAGCTGAATAGCCTACTAGAGCTGAATTCGCTACATTCCCTATTCCTCCTAAACCTCCTAGAAAATTCCCTGACTGTTGTCCCGCTTTCGTTCCGCTCTTAGCAGCATAATTCCTCGTATTCCACTTAGGAATAGAGTTTCCTCCTAGACCGAATAAACCTCCTAATACGCCTAAAGCTCCTCCTAATACGCCTCCCGCTGTGCCTGAGGAAGATTTACCGCTTAGAATATTCCCTATTGTACCTGCTGTTCCTCCTGTAGAGAGTAGTTTACTTCCCTTTACGAAGGACTCATACATAGCGTCCGCAGCATAATCTCCTCCTTTAATGAAAGTATCATACATTCCCTTAGGTTTTTTATCAAATATGTGTTTAATAGCGAAAAGTTCTTCTCCGAAAGCTTCTCCTATACCTGTAGCTTGAAAAACATTTCCTATGATTCCTTCACTAAAAGCTCCTAGTACAGAATCCTTAACAGAAGAAGCTACACCTTCTCCGAATTGTCCTAAAGTTTTTTCGCCTTTTAATAAATCAGTTAAACCTCCTGATAAAGTATCTTGAAGACCTTTAGAATAAGTATTTATTTCTTCTTGAACTAATTTAAGAATTTCTTGTCGTTGTTTAATAATATCTCTATTGTTTTCAATATCTACATTTTGAGCTTTTAAATAAGCTTCTTTCCTAGCTAGTTCGGCTATAGCTATTTGTATTCTATTATATCCGAACCCTTCTAATTTCTTAGCTACAAGTTCTTCTTTTAATAAGAAATCAGTATAGTTCTTTCTTTTCTCTAAAGTTACAATTTCAGCTTCTAATTGTTTTCTTTTATTAAGAATATCTTTATCATTATACTGTTTATCTTGTGTTAAATAGGCTAACTTTCTCTTAGCTATCTCAGCTTCTTCTACTCCGTAATCTTTAAGAGTATCTAATCTTTTTAATTCTATTTCTTGAGTTTCTTTATCAATCATATTGCCTGAAGCTTTTGTTTTTATTAATTCTTTTGTTTCTTCAAGTTCTTTTTTAATTTTCTCAGTTACAGAGTCTTCTTGTTTAGAAGACAGTTGTTTACTAAATGTTTCTGAAACTCCTCCTAAAAGCCCTTTCTGAAGGATATTTTTAACTAACTCTTTAGGTTTTAACTTAGTTTGAGCAGCTAAAGCTAATACTGGACCAGCTAACTGTGCATTGTCTGCAGCATCTTTTAGCAATAAAACAGTCTCTCTTAAAACATCTAATAATCCTTTCCATCCTCTTGTATCAGCTACCTCTGCTATGAGTTCATTCCACGCACCAGCTAATCTTCTTGTTTTAACCTCTGCGGTATCTAAAAGAATATTTACAGCTCTTTGACTAGCTCCTTCACTGTTTAGTGCAGCATTAGTAGCTTCTAATTGTTCTTTCCATTGAGCAAAAGCCGCTTTTAATTTAGTAACTTGACGAACGCCTGCTAACTGATAAGCTAAATCCTCTTTTACGGATTGTTCTAAAGTATCGTATTTATCAGCTATTTCATCTAAAATAGTTCCCCAATCTCTAAAAGTTCCTGTATTATCTTTAGTAGCTTTTCCTGTTTCATCAAGAAAAACAGGAACATCAGCTAAAGACTGTATAGAATCTCTCGAAACAGTTCCTAATCGAGTAAAAATAGTTTTAAGAGAGTTACCTATTTCCCCTCCCTTAGCCCTAGTAGCTAAATGAGTAGCCGTAATAATACCTAAAGTCTTCTCTAAACTCAGACCCATCTGTTTCGCTACAGGGCCAACCTTCCTTAAAGACTCCGCCATAACATCCGTAGTAATAGCGAACTTCAAGTCGATAGCTACTAAGGAATCTACAATTTTAGCAGTATTATCAGCCTCTAAGCCGAACGAATACATTACAGAAGTAATATCCTCAACGCTGTCCTTCATCGAGCGTCCTGTAACAATAGAAAGTTTAGCAGTCGTTCTCATTAAAGGGATAACTTCGGCATATGTTTTTCCCTGTTGTGCCCATAATCTCGCTCCCTCTCCTAAATCGTTCAGAGAAACTCCGAAAGCTGTAGCTAATTTCAATAAATCTTTAGAAAGTTTTCCTAATTCTTCTCTAGTTCCGCCTCCTACAACAGCTATCTTCGACATTACAGTTTCCCATTCAACTAAAAATCTAAAACTACTCTGTAAAAGCTGAATAAAAGATTGATACACTATTCTAGTACCCATCCAAATAGGAACAATTTCAACAGCTCTTCTAGCCATTTTTTCTATTTCGCTAGTAGCTTTTTTCTTAGCTTCTCCTAATTTATTAGTAGCGTCAATGTTTTCTTTAATGGCCTTTGTTTCTTTACGAGTTAAATCCTCGCTCGATATAATTTCCGCTCCTGTAGCTCCTACAGTTCCTACTCCTGTTTTAGGATTAACTTTTAATTGAGATGTTGTTCTTTGAAATTGATTTTGATTGAGACGAATGAGAGTAGTTAAACGTCCTACTTGTTCGCCCGTACTAGTAAGAGACGCTTTAAACTTTATCATCTTCACATCAGCAGCATCAAAATACTTCTGAGCACTTATTCCTGCTTCATTAAAACTTTTTCTAATTCCTTTTAATAGGATTTGAGATTGTTTTAAAGAAGGGTCAGACTGTCCCTTGATTACAAGTTTAATAATATTTTCCAATGTTTCACTAGCCATTTTATTATTTCTCTCTTACTATTATTTCTTCCTCGGTTTTCTAAAAATCCACTGACTCTTCATCTCTTGAGTCTCTTTTACTGTCTCGCCTTTTTTAGAAACCTGTTTATCCTTTTTTATTTCCTTCTTTTCTTTCTCTCTCTTCTTATTCTTATAAACAAAATAAGCGTCTTCATATATCTCGTCTTTTAACACTATTTCCTTAACTTCATTCATGTAAATATCAGTTGTTAAAATATTATACATATTTAAATAGTTTAAAAATGTAAGTTGTATTTGAGATAAATCAGTAGAGTTCTCAAATAGTCTTACTCCTATAGGCTTCTCTAAACTAAATAAGGTCTGATACTTGTTACTCTTAGCGAGTAATCTTATATAATGATAAAGATTATCTATCATAACAGCTCCTTACAAAGAGCCTAGTAACATTCCTACGTAAACACCTACTGTATTCGTTAAAGAAGAATCAGCTTTTTTAAACTCCTCGTAAGATTTAAAGGCTTTCTCAAACTCGCCTTTTTCATTAGCTACAAGAGTCATAACAAAAGTTAGATATTCATATAAGAAGCCCGTAGACTGATTCTCTAAGGAATATTCTAAAAGATTATTTTTATAAACAGTTTGTTCAATAATCTCAGAGTTAATCTTTTTAATCTCTTCTTTAAGAACTTCTAAACCTTTTTCATTAGATTCTTCTGTTAATAGCTTTCCTAACTTCTCTTGATTCCTAGATAGCTCTTCGTTGAGATTAGAGATTTTAGTATCAATTCCGTCAATATCAATCCCTCTAGTCTTATAGATTTCTTTGAGTTTCTTTTCAGGAAAGAAGATAAAATTACCGTTCTCATCCTTCTCTTGAAGAAGTTGAACATAGCGAGTAACCTTCTTTTTATAAGCTTCGTTCTTTTGTTCAGTAGTAGGTTTTACTACCTTATAGAGCTTCCCTGAATACTCAAATTGTATCTCGTTACTGTTAATAATATTCTCAACAGTATTAAGATTCATAGCTTCTTTTACTTCTTCTTGAACCTTCTTAATAGCCTCAACATTATCCTGAGTCATATCTTTCGTACCGTCATTAGACATAGTTTCCCCCTTACTTTTTATTAGTGAATTTATAAATAGATACTTCGTAACCGTGTTGGTAGGAAAGGAATAAATCCTTAAAATCTCTAAAAGATTCGTATATAAGCTCTTTTAGTTGTCCTTTAAGGGTTTCCTTATCAGGGATAGTTTCATACCTTTTAAGAACCTTACCTACTAATTTTTTTGATTCAAAATCAATAAGCTCGTCTAAATACCTACGGCTTATTTTTAATTCCTCGTTCATACCTTACCTCTTCTTACAAATGAAGTACTAAGGAGGGGCAGTTTCCTACCCCTCGCTCAGTTTAATTCTTTACTGTCTTAAGCCCAAGTATCTTCGACGCTTGAGATTTGACCTCCATCCCCCTCTACTGTCAAGTTTTGCGTCTCATAATCGTTAACCACAGTACCCTTATCAAAACTAGTAACATTAAGCCCTGTAACACGATAGCCTAATTTAAAAGTCGATTTCGTATTATCAGTATAAACCTTGATAATAAGATTAGACCCCGTAGTAGGGAACTCTCTAACGTCAATTTTACCGTAATCAGTAGTCACTCCCCTGAGAATTTCTTCAACAGTATAAGCTTCTAAGAAACGCCCTAAAGTAGCCGTAGCGACAATATCTTTAGCCCCTCTAAGAACAACTTCTTTGTTACCGATTTCTTTATAGTCAGCTCGTTCATAAGAAACATCAAGAGAAACGCTCTGTAACCGATAAACATAGTTAGAAGTAGCTAAATAGATAGAACAACAATCAGCGGAAATTTCAGCTTCATCAGAAGTGTTCGTAGTAAACGGCTCTGAACCTGTAATAT
>ERZ795058.780-NODE-780-length-47246-cov-6.939077_pt1 | contig 47246 bp, 43 predicted proteins | sample MGYA00375142_ERZ795058 | MGnify/ENA primary metagenome ERZ795058 (study PRJEB30187, sample SAMN05720210) | activated sludge metagenome | isolation source: anaerobic digester from wastewater treatment plant | place: Japan | collected 2015-04-20 ... | reverse complement strand
ATCTGTGGATATAGCAAGCCCCCTCAAGGCCCTCCATCTTGAGGGGGCTTTTTTGTAACAAGCCCCTCGCTTTTTCATAACCTTGCAAGTTGAAAGTTCCGATGGAATTATGAGATTGCTTCGCTAAGCTCGCAATGACCTGGAAGGAAGGCCGTAGCATTCCAAGTCACGCGGATTCACCATTTATTATAAGCCTTCGGGTCATGCGTTTCAATCGATGAGAGAAATCCTAAATCTCCACAACCCTGATCCCCTTGAACCTAGAACCTTAAACTTTCTCCTTGTTTCTTCGGTCGCTGAGCCTGTCGAAGCATCCTTAATTTCTTGACTTTTTCATTAGATTAGCTCAAATTTAATGAGACTCTGCAATATGTTTATGGCTTTGCCATATCTTATTCATTATGCACAGCATTTTAGATAAAATGTATGCCGGGCTGTGCGAAAGAGAAACCGGACATTGCAGAAATCTTTGAAGCGGAGGATCGATGAAAACAAGGATCTTGGTAGTTGATGATAACACGGACATTCAAGACATGCTGAAAAGCATGATGGAACACCAGGGCTGGGAAGTCTGTCAGGCGGCAAACGGCAAAGAGGCTTTGGAGATCGCGCAAAATCAGACTCCCGACCTGATTGTTTCGGACATCCTGATGCCGGTAATGGACGGTTATGCTTTGTGCCGTCTGTGCAAGGCGGACCCGAAGCTCAAAGACATTCCCTTTGTTTTCTACACGGCAACCTATACGGATCCGCATGAAAAAGATTTTGCGCTGGATCTCGGGGCCGACAGCTTTGTCGATAAACCTCAGAAGCCGTCCACACTGATTAAAATCCTGAAAGACCTGCTGGAAAAAAAGAAATCAACTCAATCGCAGCCGAGAAAAATGTTTGGAGAGGAAATGGAGTTCTTCCGGCGGCACAACGAAATTCTTTTCAGCAAGCTCGAGAAGAAAATGTCAGACCTGGAGGCGGCAAATCTGGAGCTCCGCAAAGCTGAAGAGCAGTATCGTCTGAACTTTGAAAATATCAACGATATCATTTTTACATTTGATATGGACCTCAAGATCATCAGCATGTCTCCAAGTGTCGAAAAACTTCTGGGATACAAAGCCGAAGATTTTATCGGCCAGTCTGCTTCCGATTTAGGACGTCTCATGAAGACTCAGTTTACGGAGCAGGCGATCGATGATATCAACCGGATTATCAACGGTGAAGTGATCCCGCCGAAGTTTTATGAGGTGACTAAAAAAGATGGCACTATGACAATCGTTGAAATCAGCGCTTCCCTGATCAAGCGTGACGGAAAAGCCGCTGGAGTTGTTTGTGTATCCCGTGATATCACCGAACGAAAAAAGTCAGAGGAGCAATTACGGGACAGTGAAGAAAGATTCCGAATTCTCGCGGAGTCTTCTCCAACGGCCATTATGATGTTTCAAAACGACAAGTGGATCTACGCGAATTCCGCTGTGACGGAAATCACGGGTTACACGAAACAGGAAATTCTTGCCATGAATTTCTGGGATTTTGTCCACCCTGACGATCAGAAAATTGTTATAGAGCGGGGTAAGAACCGCCAGCAGGGCCTTCCCGTCACCGGCCGTTATGAATTCAGAATTGTTGCGAAAGACGGCAGAGTCAAGTGGATTGATCTTTCCGGGGCGACCGTTGTTTATAACGGACAACCCGCGGGGATTGTTTCCGTTCTGGACATCACCGCACGGAAGCAGGCCGATGAGGCGCTGCGGGAAAGCGAAAAAAGATACAGGCTTCTTGTCGATAAATTGCCCGATCTCGTGTTTGTCTTAAACATGGATTTAAAAACCATCTATGTTACTCCTTCCGTGCAGACATTATTTGGATTTACCCAGGAGGAGCGATTGCTTCAGACCGTTGACCAGCAGATGACGCCGGAATCCCTGGAAATTGTCATGAATACCCTGGCCAGGGAGCTTGAGCTCGAAAAGGAAGGACGCAGCGACCCGAATCGAAAAATCATGATGGAGTTGGAATATTACCACAAGGACGGATCAACCCGCTGGGTGGAAACGATTGTCAGCGGAGTCCGGGACGAGAAGGGGAATCTGGTTGCCGTTCATGGCGTAAACCGGGACATTACGGAACATAAGAAAGCGCAGGAAGAACTTCACAGGACGCTGGACAGGCTGAATAATGCAATGAACACAACCATCCATGTCCTGGCAGCCGCTGTTGAGGCACGGGACCCTTATACAGCCGGTCACCAGACGCGGGCTGCGAACCTGGCCTGTGCCATTGCCGCCGAAATGGGAATTTCCAGGGACAAGGTCGATGGCATCGGAATGGCAGGCTCGATACACGATATCGGGAAACTCTCCGTTCCCGCAGCACTGCTGTCAAAATCCTCAAAGCTGACCAGCGTCGAATTCTCACTGATCAAAGAACACGCAGAAAAAGGTTACGAGATGCTGAAGGATGTTGAATCATCCTGGCCGCTGGCGGAGATTGTTTATCAACATCACGAAAGGTTAAACGGTTCTGGTTATCCCCGAAAACTGAAAGAGGAAGAGATCCTTTTGGAAGCCCGTATTCTGGCGGTCGCCGATGTGGTGGAAGCCATGGCATCGCATCGTCCCTACCGTCCGGCCCTGGGTATTGAAGCTGCCCTCGAGGAGATCGAGAAAAACAGGGGGGTCCTTTATGACCGGTCTGTTGTCGAGGCCTGTTTAACATTGTTTCGTAAAAAGGGATATCATCTTCCTGATCTGTCGGCGTGATTTGGACCACAATGGCCGGAAAAAGATGAAGATGCTTCCGATTTTTATGATGATCAACACGACAAGATTGCTCATGTCCTGATTGGATTGATAAAGAATCGCGGAGGTTAAATGTTTATGGTTGTTAAAACAAAACCAACTATTAAATCAAGGATACCTGTCAAAAATAAAGCAAAAACCACAGTCAAACTAAAAGAAAAATCCAGGCCGGCTGCTGGATCAAAGAAAAGTGTGACTTCAGGGAAAGAGGATTTTGCCCGCCTTGCAGAAGATATCATCTCCAACGTCGGTGTCGGAATCTATGTCCTGCAGCAGGGGAAATTTGTCTATGTCAGTTCCCTCTACAAGAAGCTTTCGGGTTATTTGGACAAAGAGCTCATCGGCCTCAAGTCCCTCGATTACATTCATCCGGAAGACCGGGAGATAACCAGGCAGAACGCAATTAAGGCGCTGAAAAGAGAGCGCTCCGAACCTTATGAATACAGGTTCATTAAAAAAAACGGAGAGATCATGTGGGCCCTGGAGATGGTTTCTTCTGTCAAATACCGGGGCAAGAGGGCGGTGCTCGGCAGTTTTATGGATATTACCGAGCGCAAAATCATGGAGGAATCATTACACAAAAGTGAAGAAAAATACCGTTCAATCCTGGAAAATATTGAAGAGGGCTACGCAGAACTCGACCTGAAAGGGAATCTGGTCTTTTTCAATGACGCTTTGTGCAGAATTCATGGATATACCCGTGAAGAAACCATGAAGATGAAAAACTATCGCACGATTATGGATGACGATAATGCAAAAAAAATGTTTTATTACTATAACAAGGCATATTCTACAGGCCAATCCCTGAAAGAAGTCGAATATGAAATTATAGCCAAAGGCGGCCAAAGAAGATATCTTGAAACATCCATTACTCCTATTAAAGATCCGAAAGGAAAAATCCGCGCGTTCCGGGGAATTCTAACAGACAGGACGGAACGAAAGAAAACAGAGGAAGCGCTGCGCCAGTCCGAACAGAGATACCGAACGATTCTGGAAGAGATGGACGAAGCGTATTTCGAGGTGGACCTGGCCGGCAACTACACGTACGTGAATGACGCGATATGCCGTCTTCTGGGTTATCCGCAAGAGGAACTGCTGGGGACAACCTTCCGGAAACAGGTCAATGAAGAAGACACGGCGCTGCTGTATGATGCCTTTGGAAAGATTTTTGCCACCGGCAAGCCGGTGCGGGACATTGCCTACAAAGCCATCCGCAAGGGTGGGGAAATCAGATATTCCGAAATTACCGGCTTCCCCATTCAGAACCAGAAGGGAGAGGTGATTGGTTTCCGGGGAATCGGCCGGGATGTTACCGAGCGCAAACGGATGGAGGAAGCGCTGCGCCAGTCGGAGCAGAGATACCGGACCATTCTGGAAGAAATGGACGAAGCATATTTCGAAGTGGACCCGGCCGGCAACTACACGTACGTGAACGACGCGATATGCCGTCTTCTGGGTTATCCGCAAGAGGAACTGCTGGGGACAACCTTCCGGAAACAGGTCAATGAAGAAGACACGGCGCTGCTGTATGATGCCTTTGGTAAGATTTTCACCACTGGCAAGCCGGTGCGGGATATTGCCTATAAAGCCATCCGCAAGGGCGGAGAAGTCAGATATTCTGAAATTGCAGGGTTTCCTATTCAAAATCACAAGGGAGAGGTGGTTGGTTTCCGGGGCATTGGCCGGGATGTGACCGAACGTAAGCGCACGGAAGAGCAAATCAGACACATGGCCACCCACGATGCCCTGACAGAGTTGCCCAACCGCATGATGTTCAGTCAGATGCTGAATCACGCCATACAGGCCGCGAAACGCAACAAGCGAAAGCTGGCCGTTTTGTTCATCGATCTTGACCGATTCAAGATCATCAATGACACCCTCGGGCATGAAGCGGGCGATGAACTTTTAAAGACCATTGCCACGCGTTTCAAGCAGACGCTGCGGGCCATGGATGTGGTCGCCCGTCTCGGGGGCGACGAGTTTGTCATCCTGGTTGAAGAAGTCGAGAATTCAGGGCAGCTTGTCACTGTGGCCCAGAAGATTCTTTCCGTGGCCATGAAACCGGTGTTGCTGATGGGTGAAGAATGCCGTGTGACGGCAAGCATCGGCATCAGTATGTATCCGAAAGACGGCGAAGATGAACAGGTCCTGATGAAGACAGCCGACAAGGCCATGTATTTTGCCAAAGAAGAGGGTAAGAATAACTACCAGTTCTATTCTGAAACCATGAAGTCCCAGTCGATCGAGCAGCTTTCACTTGAAACCCATCTTCGTCTCGCGCTCGAGCGCAAAGAGCTGTCATTAAACTACCAGGCCAAACTTGATTTCAGGACGGGCGCCATTACAGGTGTGGAAGCCCTGCTTCGCTGGCACAGTCCGGTCCTTGGTGACGTAACACCAACGCAATTTATCCCGGTGGCCGAAGAGACCGGTTTGATCATTCCGATTGGCCGGTGGGTGATCAGAACCGCCTGTGCGCAGAATGTCGCCTGGCATCAGCGGGGGCTGCCTCCTGTCTGCATTTCTGTGAATTTATCCCTTCGACAGCTTCGCGATGAAAATTTGATTGAAGATATCAAGACAGCGCTCGTGGATTCGGGTATGGCGCCTCATTTGCTGGAACTTGAGATTACCGAGAGCATGGTTATGCACAATCCGGTTCGTATGGTGGAGATCCTGACAAAAATCAAGGATATGGGGGTTCGCCTGGCGATTGATGATTTCGGCACCGGCTACTCTTCGCTTGCGCATATTAAGCGCTTTCCGATTGATACGATCAAAGTGGACCGTTCCTTCATCCGCAATGTTCCGGAAGATTATGAGGATAAGGCCATTATCGAGGCAATCATTTCCATGGGGCAGACGCTGAGTCTTACTGTGGTTGCCGAAGGCGTGGAAACGCAGGAGCAGATGAACTATCTGAAAGAACATTCCTGTCATGAAATGCAGGGTTACTATTTCAGCAAACCCGTTTCGGCTGATGAATTCGCCAATCTTTTGAAAACGAATTTGTTTACTCCGAGAACTTAGAACTGAAAATGATCGTCTGAAAAAAAGAGCAGTGGCTGTAAATAAGGTTAATGAAATGCTGCGGGTTTTGCATGATAACTAATTCTTGACACCTATCTGCTTGAGTAAAGACCTTTGCAGGTTCTGTATCAATAATTAATCAGGTTACCAGGAGTAGCGGCCGGATCTGCCGGAAGAAGGACGTTTTTTGCGGGCATTGGTTCGGACAGCGCTCTGGTGCCGTTGGTTCTTATCAATATTATACATTGCAAAAACTTCATGGATCGAACGGGTTTCCGGCAGCACATAGACAACACCATTTGTGCCGGTGAATGCCGGGTGTACAACGTTTTTAAAGAATTTTACCGGAACATTGATACAACCGTAGGAAATGCGTTTATCTTGCGGTGTCGGAGTGGCCAGTCGCTGCAACCGTCGCTCTTCGGGTCTGTTCGTAACCACCGGATGCAGAGAGATGGCCGCGTTATAATCCACCCAGAGAACGTTTTTGCCATGGTAATTGCGTCCCAGAGAGGCAATGAAGCGACCGGCGGGTGTGATGCGTTCCTCGGGACGTATGTCCGACATCGCCCGTTTGCCAATATCGGGGACAGAGTCATCACCCCGTTCCAGACCGAGCAGCACGGGAGCTGAACCGCGAAGCCGACCTTCGGGATAGAAGACAAACACTTTGGCGTTTGTTTTGTCTATAATCACGAACGGCAAGCGGCGATTATCACCGGAGCCGACGACCCAGTCTGCCACTTGCCGGACATCCTGAGACACGTTCTCCCCTTCGAAATTTGCCTGCCTGAAATGGCCTGTCGCCGGAAGTCGCGAATCCATATTATCATATGGATCTACCACCTGATAAACCAGCTGATAACCTTCTTGGCCGGACCCGGCGTCTGCAAGGTCTTTATGAGCAGATGCTGATAATGACCTTTCCGAATTGAGTGGTTGATCAACTTTACCTGCCGCAACCAATTGCTGTGGTGTAAAACATCCGGTCAGAAATACCAGACAAAATGCTTTGACGATGATTACTGCTATTTTGTGCATGTGCCCTGATGAAAAATTTACATACTGAAGCGCCGTCAGAAGAGACAGCCCGATCCTTTTTTATCCCAATATTCTTTGATCGGCAGGAAATCACACCTGCCGATCAGTGCCCGCAGCTCTTTTAATTTCGGTCATGAATAGGCGGACGTTCCGGTTCCACGTAGGGTTCTGGCGGAGGTGCTTCTTCCTCGATGGGTGCGATCTCTGCCTGTTCCTCTTCGTACCAGCAATCCCAGGATCCCAGTCTGTAATGGAAATCCCCTACAGGCCTGCAAAAGGTAAACTCCACAGGATCCAAAACAAGACGCTGTCCCACGACACCTGCGCTACGCGTGGGAAGGGAGAAGGGCAGGGCAAGAACAAATACTGCCGAACCGGCTGCAATGGCGGCAATTCCACCCGGTCTTGCGAAAAACACGTCAGCAATGATATCAATGTCAGAAGTCTCATATGCGGAGACGGGTCCGGTACTCAAGACCATGATCAATACAACCAGAAACGCAGTCAGTTTCTTTTTCATCTACAAACCCTCCTTTTGGCAGGAAATTCATTTTTTATTTTTTTTATTATAGAAAGCGGGACGTTGTATGTCAAGGAAATCTTAATCAAAAAAATAATGCAAGAGGCCGGTGATCCGTGGTTTCCATTTACCGTCATTTGCTGCCTGATTTGCATTGACAGACCTTTGCCGCTTTCCTATATTTAACGGGAAAGATCAAATAACAACTGAGTCATCAGCGCTCTGGTCAATGTGTGTCCATTCTTTTTCATCAAGCCGGACGGTGGACATGTGACTGCGCCGCTGAAAAAACCGGAGTATCAACCGGGAAAGGAAGTGAAATTATTCAGGCAGAACGTTTACAGGCGCTGGATGTTTTTCGCGGTTTTACCATTGCATTGATGATTCTTGTCAATACACCCGGCTGCTGGTCGTGTGTTTATGGGCCTCTCAGACACGCCAGTTGGCATGGCTGTACGTTGACGGATCTGGTGTTCCCCTTTTTTCTTTTCATCACGGGCGCTGCCATGAGGCATTCTTTTAAAAAATATGACTACCGGTTGTCTCATGATGTCATTGTAAAGGTGTTGAAACGGGTGGTGCTGATTTTTCTGATCGGTTTAGCGCTCAATTTTTTCCCTTTCCAGGTTGGACTGGATAATCTGCGCATCATGGGCGTGCTTCAACGGATCGCTTTAGCTTACGGCATTGCAGCTTTCATTTGCCTTGGTTTTGACCGACAGAAGCTGTTTTTTATATCGTTTCTGTTGCTGATCTCTTACTGGTTTATTCTGGTTGTTTTCGGTCATGGGAATCCGTATTCGTTGGAAAGTAATGTTGTCCGGTTCGTCGATCTTGCCGTGCTGGGTGAAAAACACATGTGGCACGGGAAGGTCGTCCCGTTTGAACCTGAAGGAATTCTGAGCACGCTGCCCGCAGCTGTATCCGTGATGTTCGGATATTTGACGGGAAGTTATCTTCAATCTCAGGCAGATCTCGTGAAGAACTTGCGCGGGATGTCTTTTGCGGGTATTTCGGCGATTGTTGCCGGCATGATATGGGGGCAGGTATTTCCGATCAACAAATATCTCTGGAGTAGTTCCTATGTCCTTTACACCTCGGGGTGGGCGATGGTGATTTTGTCAATCTGTGTGTACATGATTGATGTGAGGGGATACCGTATGTGGAGCAAGCCCTTTAATGTTTTAGGCCTGAATCCTTTGTTCATTTATGTTCTTTCCATTGTCTGGGTTAAAATCTTAATGTATTGTATTAAAATTACAAAATCTGACGGGTCCGTTATCAGCGGCTATCAGTGGATATTCAATGAATGGTGCCTGCCATTGGCCGGTTGTTACGGCGGTTCGCTTTTGTTCGCCGTGGCGAATGTTGTGTTGTCATGGATGATTGCATTGTCGCTGTACAGGAAAAAAATATTTGTGTCCCTTTGACAGGAAGAGAAGCCCATCCTCTCATGACAGGCTTTTTTCGGACGGTCGAAGGTAAGTTTGCCAGACGGAATATTCTTTTTGTTAAGATACGGATCGAAATGTTGGCAGAACGCTTCTTTCGCTTCTTTCGTTGACATCCACAATGGTTTTCCCTATAATCAAAAATACCAAACGGTTTAGGTTTCGAAAGGAGGGAAGCTTATGTTTTGTCCAAAATGCGGTGTGAAAACCGAGGATGGGGCAAGATTCTGTACGGGGTGCGGCGCGCCGCTGGCAGTGAATCCAGCCGATGTCATCAAGCAACCTTTTCAGCAAAATCCATCCCAAGAAAGCCCGCCGCCCTCTTCGGAGCCGCGGTCGAAAAAGAAAAAGGGATGCCTGATCGCGGCGGGTGTTGCCGCTTTTCTGCTTTTGGTGTTGATTGTCCTGGCCATCATGAACGGAGGAGAAATCAGCTTTACAACGGCCCATTTCTCCGAGGCATATATGGCATCCGAAATCAATCCGGAAACCTCTGAACCGGTGGTCAAAACAGAAGTGTTCCCCAAACGGTCGACAACGAAGATTTATGCCGTCGCCCTGGTAAAGAATATTCCCGGGGACACAAAACTTTCGGCGGTCTGGTATCATATTCCTACCGGATCAAGCTTGAGAACCGAAAACGATGTTGTAACCGACAAAGATATGTGGGTGAATTTTAATCTGACCAACCCGCGCGGGTTCGTTGCCGGTGAATACAAGGTCGATTTGATGATTAACGGAAAGGTGGAAAAAACACTCCATTTCAGAGTAGAATAATAACAGGATTTGTTCAGGATTGTTCATTGTCGGGATGGGTATTCTGTCAGGTTTGGATCCGGCAACGAAATCGGGATGAAAGTTCTTCCGGTGCCTGACGCAAGAACTTATTGATCGGAATGATCAGGAAAAATATTTGGGATAAATACGGGAATGAATAATAAAAAAGGTGGATTTTTTTTTAAAGAAGATATAAATTTCAGTAAATGTGGTTTAAAAAAACTTTAAAGGGGTGTCCAATGAACAGAGCAGAGTTAATCGAAGAAGTAGCAAAGGTAACAAGCACCAAGAAAGAGGCCGATGAGTCAATCAGCGCAATGCTGGCGGCAATCAAGAAAGCGCTGAAGAAAGGCGAAAGTGTTACATTGGTGGGATTTGGTACTTTCTCCGTTAGCAAGAGGAAGGCACGCAAAGGCAGAAACCCCCAAACAGGTGAAGTCATTAAAATCGCCGCGAAGAAGGTTCCGGTTTTCAAAGCCGGTAAGGGTTTGAAAGACGCAGTCAAATAGTTCGTTTTTTTACTTCATGCAAAAAGGCCGATTCGTTTTGAAAACGGATCGGCCTTTTTGCCTTTACAGAAGGTCGTTAGTTTATTTGTACAATGCTTCAATTCTGTCCATTAATTTGTCCAGAACAACTTTACGTTTGAGTTTCATTGTTTGAGTCAATGTGCCGTTATCCAGCGTGAATGGTTCGGAAAGAAGCAGAAACTTTTTGGGAATTTCGTATCCGCCAAACTTGCCTTTCAGGTGGTTGGTAATGTTTTCACTGATCATGTCGATGATGTCCTGACGCGCTACCAGGGTTTCAATATCTGTCGGCAATCCTTTTTCTTTGGCATAGCGCCCCAGAACATCAAAATCCGGAACGACAATGCAGATGTTGTAAGGCCTGTTGAGGCCGTAAACCACAGCCTGCTGAACGAAAGGTATCAGGCAGATTTCTTCTTCCAGCGAAACCGGAAAGACAAATTTTCCATTTTCCAGTTTATACTGTTCCTTGATGCGGCCGGTGATATAGAGGAATCCGTCCTTATCCAGACGTCCGCGGTCGCCGGTGCGGAAACCGCCGTCGGGGGTCATGGTTGCCTTTGTGTCTTCCGGCCGGTTATGATAACCCTTCATGACGTTTGGTCCATAAACAACAATTTCACCGTCTGTTGCACCTTCTTCAACCACGGAAGAATCGATGACGACTTTTACTTTGTCAATGATCTTGCCGACACTTCCGAGTCTGTAGTCGAAGGATGCATTCATTGAAATTCCCGGTGATGTTTCCGTGAGACCGTAGCAATCATAGATGGGAACCCCGATATCAAAGAAGAACTTGCCGATTTCGGGATTCATGGCCGCACTGCCGGTCATGGAACCAAGCAATCTTCCACCCAGACGTTCCCGGATTTTCGAAAAAACGATTTTATCGGCCAGTTTGTATTTAATATTGGTCATGAAATCGGATTTCCCTTGTTGGGCCAGCTCCCTCCGTTTCTTGGCGGCATCGATGCCCATGACAAACAGAGTTTTCGCCAGTCCCCCTTCCTGGTTCATTTTATCCCAGAGTCCGGCATAAATCCGGTTAAATACGGTGGGTACCGCAATCAGGAAGGTGGGTTTGACGGCAACAATGTCATTGACAATGGTTTTCGCACTTTCCGCGAGGCCCATCGCACCGCCCAGTCGGATGATGGCAAACAGTTCCGCGGTCTGTCCGAAAGAATGCGCCCAGGGCAGAATGGTCAACGAGACCACCTCGTTTTCCAGCAATTCAGGATACATTTTAAGTCCCGCGTGAGCATTGCTGGTGAAATTCATGTGACAAAGCAAAACACCTTTGGGGTTGCCGGTTGTTCCTGATGTGTAGATGAGCTCTGCGATATCGTCCGGAGCCGGGCTTGCGGCAGCCACGGGTTTGGCAGCTCCCTTTTTTTCGAGCGCGGCCATGGAATTCTCGCCTTGGGCTTCAATAATAAAAATATGCTTGAGCGTGGGGATCTCTTTTGGGAAATTTTTAATCTTCTCATAGACTTCCGGTTTGGAAACGAAAAGGACCTGGATTTGGCTGTCGGTGATGATGTATTTCCAGATCTGGACGAGTTCGGCTTCATACATGGGTACGAAACGGGCGAGGCGTCCCCAGGAAGCAAAAGACACAACAGGCCATTCCAGTCGGTTATTGCCGATGAATCCGACGACATCGTCTTTGCCGATGCCGAGTTGGGCAAGCCCGGCCCGAAGGTTATTGATGCGTGTTCCTATCTCTTTATAGGTCACCCATTCGTAGACGCCGTTTTTGTTTTTTGTGCCGAAGAGTCTTCTATCGGGAAATTTGGTAAGGCTTTCCTGCCACCAGTCAACCAGATTGTCAGGTTTGTCAAGCGTGAAAGTATGCATAAGAAATTCCTCCTTCATTGATTTACGCGGGGAATTCCTTTCCCTGCGGAATAAGTTAACCCGTCCGCCAACAGGTTGCAGTCCTTTAATCCATTTTTAAAAAAAGTTCAATCAAAACGAATTATTTATCCGTATAAATTTCCGTTGCACTAAAAACCAAACAACGTTATTGATTACAAATTAAACGGATGTATCGGTAGAAAGCCAATCAGGTATAACGTTTCAATCCATGGATGAATAACAGAAAGGAGTCCTTATGAATCAGCCGGAATTAACCCGTCAGGCCTTGAGTATTTTGCGTTCACCGGAAAATTTTCAATGGTACGTTATCCCGCTGCTTGCGCTGGTCGTTTACGTTTACACAAACGAAATCAGCAAAAAGAACTGGAAGGGCATTGCTGCGGGGCTTTCCCTGTATCTCGTGCACTGGTTTTACGAAATTATGAATGCCCTGATCCAGTATGGAAGCGGCCACGCGCTGTGGACGGTGCCCGCAGGAACCGCCTTCCTTCTGCTGGTCGGCGTGGGAATTGAATTGAGCCTTATGTTTTCTATCGCGGGCCTGGTAATGAGCAAGGTATTGCCCGAGGATCCCAAAATAAAAATTCTGGGCGTCAACAACCGCATTTTCTTTGCCGTGGTCAACGCAGCCCTGTTTTCCTTCATTGAAATTTTTCTGGCAAAAACACCTGCGTTCCACTGGGTTTATCCCTGGTGGGGAGCATTCCCGGTTTTTGTGACGGTTTATATTCCTTTCTTTGTCGTGTCATTCCTGTGCTACGACTGGAAACCAAAAACGCAGATCGCGGTGATCGGTTCACTCTTTGTTTTAGATGTTCTAATGATGATTGTTTTCGCAGGCGTCTTAAAATGGATATAGGAGCGTGACCGAAAAACCATGCATGGAGATCTGCGGCCGGTACGATTCATTGACTGATTTTCAAAAGTGTGCGATGGGGTTTTTTAAGGAGGACTTATGACGGGTAAATATGGCAGAATTGCGTTAGTGTTTTTTTTGTGTCTGGCAATGTTGACGCTTTCTGCATCTGTGGCAGTTTCAAAATCCCAAAAGAAAGTGAGAGCTCATCGAAAATCTGTTCCTGCGAAAATCATCCGGGCTCCCCGCGGGCCTATTTTGCATTCCGCATCTGCAGCAGTTTCAAAATCCAAAAAGAAAGTGAGAGTTCGTAGAAAATCCGTTCCCGCAAAAGTGATCCAGTCTTCCCATGGGCCTTTATTGCATTCCGCAGCCGTTCTGGTGAAAGACCAGGGCACCGGCAAGCTCCTGATTCAAAAACGCGCTTCGGCAGTCGTTCCCATTGCTTCCATTACAAAACTGATGACGGCAATGGTTGTTTTGGATCAGGATGAAAATCTTCAGGGAAATCTGGTGATTCAGAACGCGGATGTGGACAGAATCCGTCACAGTCACTCACGGTTGCCGGTCGGGACAATTCTCACGCGCAGAGAAGCCATGCTGCTTGCCCTGATGTCTTCCGAAAATCGCTGTGCTCACGCACTGGGCAGAACTTATCCGGGCGGAACCAGGGGCTGTGTTGTTGCCATGAATGCCAAAGCCAGAGCGCTGGGACTTTACAGCACACGCTTTACCGATACCTCGGGCCTTGCCAACGGCAATGTCTCTTCCGCCCGTGACCTTGCGAAATTAGTGGAAGTCGCTTATCAGTATGACCTGATCCGGGAATTTACCACCTCCAGAGAAACCACTATCTATGCGGGTCAGCGGATTTTGGAATACCGAAATTCCAATCTGCTTGTTAAGGATCCTGATTGGGTTATCGGCCTGTCCAAGACAGGCTATACAGATGAAGCCGGTCGATGCCTGGTAATGCAGACCTACGTAGCAAATAGGCCGTTGCTCATCGTTTTGCTCGATTCCCAGGGGAGCCTGACACGTATAGGTGATGCCAACCGGATTAAAAAATGGCTCGAAGGACCTTCCCATGCGGCTACGGAGGGGAAAGGGTAAACATTGCAGGACATTTGTCCCTTTGCAGGTCAAAAAATACATGTTCTTTTGTTTTTTCAGTTATTTCATGATCTTTATTGACTCCCGGTCTTGAATTTGCTAAAGAAAACAGGTTTTGGAGTTACAGAAATCCATGACGGATATTTTATATGATTGATCTGCATACTCATTCAATTTTCAGCGATGGCGAACTTGTACCATCCGAGCTGGCCCAGCGCGCCTGTGCCGCAGGATATTCGACAATCGCCATCACGGACCATGCCGATCATTCCAATATCGATTTTATCATTCCAAGAATTATCAGGGTCTGTGAAATAATTACCGCGAAGGGCAATATTCAGGTGTTGCCCGGACTGGAACTGACTCATGTTGATCCTGCCGATATTGCTACGCTTGTGTCTGAGGCGAGGAAACTGGGGGCGCAAATCTTGATCGTTCACGGAGAAACCCTGACGGAACCCGTGCCGTCCGGTACCAATCTGGCGGCCATTCAGGCCGGTGCTGACATCCTGGCACATCCGGGCCTGATCACGGAAGAAGAAGTTCGTCTTGCCGCGAGTAAGGGCGTTCATCTTGAAATAACCACGCGCAGGGGACACAGCCTGACAAACGGCCACGTTGCCTCCATGGCCAGAAAATGCGGCGCGCTATTGGTGCTCAATAACGATACTCACGCGCCGGGTGATTTCGTCGGCCCGCAAATGGCGGCGAATATCGCGCGGGGCGCGGGGATGTCCGAAGAAGAAGTTAATGCCATGTTCAACAATTCGAAGAATCTGATACAGAGGGCCCGTGCGTGAAAAGTCGTTTCGGTTCAGGTCCTTTGAATATCTGCCTGCTGACGTACCGGGGGAACCCGACCTGTGGCGGGCAGGGTGTTTACATCAAGCATTTAAGCAAGGCACTGTCCGATGAGGGACATCGGGTCGATGTAATCTCCGGCCCCCCATACCCCCATCTGGATGAGAATGTCCGCCTGATAAAAATGCCGAGTCTTGACCTTTATCATCCGGATCACCTTTTTTGGCCGGAAAAGGTAAGAGATTTGGCAAATCCGCTGAACATGTATGAATTTCTGAATGTTTGTACGGGCAGTTTTCCGGAGCCTTTTACCTTTGGGGAACGGGTTTATTCGTACCTCAAGAAGCATAGCGCGGATTACGACATTGTGCACGATAACCAGTGCCTTTCCTATGGGATCGGTAGGCTGGCGAAAAAGGTCATGCCGACTATTCCGACAATCCACCATCCCATTACGGTGGACAGGCAGGAGGAATACAAAGTGGCCAAAACGATCCGGCAGAGGTTCCGTGTCTACCGCTGGTATTCGTTTATTAATATGCAGCTTAAAGTTGCGCGTCGGTTTTCACACATTATTACGGTATCGGAATTCACAAAAAGAGACATTGCCAAAGAATTCTCGCTGGACGAAAATAAATTCCGGGTTGTGCACAACGGCATCAACAACGAATTCTTTTACCCGAAGCAAAATGGTCCGCGGCCGGAAAATTCCCTGATCGTGACAAACAGCGCGGACACACCCTTAAAGGGCCTGAATTTCCTTCTGGAAGCTGTGGCAGAGATCCGGGAAAAACAGCCGATTCAGCTGACGGTGATCGGTCAACCCAAGAAAGACGGCATCATTGAAAATCTGGTGGCCAGGCTGGGTGTGTCAGATATCGTGCGTTTTACCGGGCGGATCGAGAATGAAGAATTTGCCGATTATTATGCCAAGTCGACGATAGCCGTTGTTCCGTCGCTTTATGAAGGATTCGGCATTCCGGCGGCTGAAGCGATGGCGTGCGGTGTGCCGCTGATCTCCACATCCGGAGGCGCTCTGCCTGAAGTCGTGGGCGACGCGGGAATTATTGTTCCGCCTGCTGACGCGAAGGCTCTGGCAGGGGCGATTCAGCGTTTATTACAGTCACCGGAAGAAAGAAAGAAATACGCCCGTGCAGGGCTTACGCGTGTCAATTCGGTTTTCAGCTGGAAAAAGGCCGCCCAGGAGGTGGTTGAAGTCTATCGTGAGGCAATTCATGATTACCGTCGATCTTCATGAATTGTCGTTGAAGCCGGGTTATTCGGTTCTGGACGCCGGATGCGGCAGCGGCAGGCATTTGCGTGCACTGGCAAAAATGCCCGGTTTAAAAATTTTCGGAATCGACCGGAATCCATCCGACGTGGAAAGTGCAGTTAAAGCTTTAAGAGAAATGCCGGATGCTGTTTCCCGTGATTTTTCCGTTACGTGTGCCGACGTAACGAATCTGCCTTTTGACGATGAGTTTTTTGACTGTGTGATCTGTTCGGAGGTTCTGGAGCATATTCCGGAGCATGATGCCGCGTTAAAAGAATTGGTCCGGGTACTGAAATCGAACGGAACCATGGTCGTGAGCGTCCCGAGATTTTTTTCGGAACGTGTCTGCTGGATGATATCTTCGGCGTATTCCAGCGATGAAGGCGGGCATATCCGCATATACAGGAAGAAAGAACTGCGGAAAATGCTGATCCGTCACGGCATGAAATGCTGGAAGATTAATTACAAGCATGCGCTGCATGCGCCTTATTGGTGGCTGAAATGCATGGTCGGCATTAAGAACGACGAAAACGGCCTGGTGAAGCTTTATCACAAATTTCTGGTCTGGGATATGTTCTGCAAGCCAAAAGGAGTGCGGTTTCTTGAGGAAACGCTGAATCCGCTGATCGGCAAAAGCATCGTGTTTTATTTAAAAAAAGGCTGAGAATATGGATTTGAATCTATCAATCATTGAAGCGCTCAAACCCGTTGAGGTGGAAAAAGTCGCCGATTTTATCGCCGGTATGCAAAAAGACAGCGGGGAGATTCCCTGGTCGGTCGGCGGCAAGACGGATCCCTGGGACCATATCGAAAGCGCAATGGGTTTGAGTGTTGCCGGATATTTCAGCCAGGCCGAACGTGCTTATCAGTGGCTGATCAAAACGCAGCTGCCCGACGGAAGCTGGTGGTCGGAATCCAAAGACGGAGTGATTATCAACGCGACCAAAGAGACCAATTTTGCCGCCTACGTTGCCGTGGGCGTTTATCATCATTATCTGATTACGGGCAATAAGGAGTTTTTAAGGACCATGTGGCCGACCGTGTCCCGCGGCATCCAGTTTGCAATCAATATGCAGGCCCCGGACGGCGAAATTTACTGGGCCAGGAATCAGGCAGGCGTCATTGACAAGATGGCGCTGCTCACGGGTTGCAGTTCGATTTATATGAGCATTAAATGCGCACTGGCAATTGCCGGAGAGCTGGGGATCAGAAAATCGGGCTGGCAGAAAGCCGGGGAACGTCTGGGCGAAACGATTTGCAACAGGCCCGATCTTTTCAATATGATCAAATCGCGTTTTTCCATGGACTGGTATTACCCGATTCTTTGCGGGGCCGTCAGTGGAGACGAAGCGAAAAAACGAATCGATCATCTATGGGACAAATTTGTCGTCCCGGACTGGGGAGTTCGGTGTGTAAGCGACCGTCCCTGGGTCACGATGGCAGAAACATCGGAATTTATTCTGACGCTGGCGGGCATTGACGATCTGACACGTGCGAAAGCCATTTTCAGTTGGCTGGGCGACAAGCGCTATCCCGACGGGTCCTACTGGATGGGCGTGACATTTCCCGACAGCGTGATCTGGCCGGAAGAAAAAACCGCCTGGACGGCCGCCGCCGTGCTGCTGGCCTGGGACGCCATAAACGGCGTGACGCCCGCCGCGAGAATATTTAATCACCGCTACTGGCAGGAACGGCAATAACATCTTCTGAAAATCATACCTCATTGTTCCGAAGGTTATTTTTTGCGACAAAAGATACAATAATATCTGGAAGAGAGCAGCAACTTGCAGAAGGATCATCGTCCCTATTACCTTAAAAGATTAAGCCATAAATTCGAGAGATGGTACGCTCATCATTTCCTGGCCCCTCAATGTGAGTATTTCGGCAATAACCTTGTTTTCATGAAACCCTGGGGAGTGGAAATTTATGGCCCGTCTGTGTCGATCGGCGATTATACGACGCTGATTGCCACCATGGACAGAAGGATTCGGCTGACATCCTGGATGGCTAACGAAAAATCCGGGAAAATTAACATCGGAAGCCACTGCCTGGTCTGTCCGGGGACCAGGATACAGTCAGCCACGGCAATCCATGTCGGAAACGACTGTATGATGGCGCAGAATGTCATTATTACCGATGCCGACTGGCATGATATCTACGACCGCAGCGCGTCCATCGGGAACACCGAAGAAGTCGTGATCGGTAACAATGTATGGATCGGCGACAGTGCCATGATCTGCAAAGGCGTTCACATCGGGGAGAATGCCATTATTGGCGCGGGGTCCGTTGTCGTGAAAGATATTCCGGCCAACGCCATCGCCGCAGGCAATCCCGCTACAGTCCTGAAGTATTTGGATCTGGAAAAGCCGATCCGGTCCCGGTCACAGTGGATGTCGGACCCTAAAAAGCTCAATGAGTATTTTGATACCGTTGAACGGATCATGCGGGAAAAAAATTCATTGTTCGGATGGATTCGATCCATCCTGTTTCCGCGAAAAGGAGATTGAAAATGCGCGTCGCGATTATCGCCTCCCCCTATCCACTGGAAGAATTTCCTTCACCTCCACTGGGAATATCGTATGTAGCAGCGGCTTTTGAAGCGGCTGGATGTGAAGTACGCATTTTTGACTATATCATTTCCTGCTATTCCAAAGAGAAGCTGGCCCGTCAGTTGGCCGATTTTCAGCCGGATGCCGTGGGCGCCGGTTCGGTCACCATGAATTTTTACGAAGCGCAAAAAATCTTACGCGATGTCAAGAGCATTGATCCTGATATGCTCACGATGATGGGCGGGCCGCACGTTTCATTTACCGTGGAAGAGACGCTCAGGACTTATCCGGAAATCGATTTGATCTTTATTGGCGAGGCGGATGATACGATTGTCGATTTCGCGCCTCTGATTCATCAGAAAAACAAATGGCAAAGCGTGCGGGGCATCGCGTTTCGCGATGGAAAAGAAATCGTCAATACAGGCCGGAGAGATTTTATCACGCAGGTCGACCGCATTCCTATGCCGGCCAGACATCTGCTGCCCCTTACACGCTACCGGGCGTTAGGTTATCCGGTCAGCATGATTACCGGCCGGGGATGTCCGCATGGCTGTATTTTCTGCCTGGGGCGAAAAATGGTCGGATCAAAAGTGCGCCGTCGCAATACAGAGTTGGTGCTGGATGAAATGGAACAGATCGTGTCCATGGGATTTGACCGCATCAATATTGCCGACGATCTCTTTGCTTCAGACACAAAACGGGTCAAGGAAATATGCAGCGGAATGAAGGAGAGGAATCTGAAAATCAACTGGAGCGCCTTTTCCCGGGTGGATACCGTCACCCAGGAGATGTTCGACGCCATGGCTGACGCCGGCTGCGACAGCATCAGTTTTGGCATTGAGTCGGGCTGTCCCGAAATGCTCAAAAGAGTCCGTAAGGGGATTAAACTCGAACAGGCACGGGATGCGGTCAGAATTTGCAAGCAGGCGGGGATGCTGCCGCACGCTTCATTCATGGTCGGTTTACCGGGTGAAACTCCGGAGAGCCTGACGCGAACGGACGAGTTTGCCAGAAGCCTGGATATCGTTTACGGTTACCATTATCTTGCTCCTTTCCCCGGCACGACGTTGTGTGAAAAAGTGAGCGATTACGATCTGGAAATCCTGACCAGGGACTGGTCAAAGTATGATGCCAATGACGCCATTGTCAGAACATCTTCTCTTTCTCCACAGGACATTCGTGATTTTGTCGCCCGCTATGATGCCCTGATGAACGGTATATGGAAGGAAGTCATGGACAACTACAAGACAGGCAGAAACACTCCCCATGATGATTTGCGCGTCCAGGGTCATCACCGGATGAACATTACCTTTGCCATTCTTAAAAAAGACCTCATTGAAAATTTTGGGTTCATCGATGCAAAGTCGCTCAACGGCGGAGGTAATGAGGCTTCGAGGATATTGACCCAGAGGCTCAAAAACGTCATTCCCGGCGATCCGGAGATTATTGAAAACACTATCAAGGATTATATTTCCCGGGGATATTTGACACAAGATCAAAACAGCGAAGGATGCACCTGGCGATGGACGTGAGGAAACACTTCACTATCGGTTATTAAGAGGACAGGCTTTTCTTTTCAAAACGCCAACGGATTTGAACAGCGGCTGAACGTCATACAAGCCGGATGAAACCGCTTCTTGATAGACCAGGTAGGGAGCCTGACCACCCTGTGAGGGATCGGGGAAAATATCATGAAAAACGAGGTAGCCGCCGGGTAAAACGTGTCCGTCCCATATCCGGTAATCATTCAGAACGGATTCGTAGGCATGGCTGCCATCTATGAAGATTAGTCCCAGTGGTGTATTCCACGCGCGGCCGATCACTTCCGAACGGCCGATGACGGGTATCACAGCATCGCCGAGATCAAAATCATCAATGGTTTTAAGAAAAAGGCGCAGGGTGTCGATTCTTCCGGTTTCCTTATCCAGTAGATCGGGATCGAAATATTCCTGTCCGGGCTGCTGTTCCTCGGAACCCGTGTGATGGTCAATGGAAAACAGAACGGTCCTGTTTTCCTTGCAGGCAGTTCCCAGAAAGACGGCCGATTTCCCGCAGTAGCTGCCGATTTCCAGGCAGGGGGCGGACTTTGAGGCTTCGAGGGCCAGTCTGTAGAGAAGCACGGCTTCCTCATTATCTAAAAAACCTTTGATATTATTAATTTTAGTTAAATCAATATTCAATCGTATCCATCCTAAAAAATTAATGATCCTTTCATAAACCCGCTCCTTTAAAATTGCAACCCAAAGATGACTGACAGTTATTATTCTTCAGAACATTTTTCCGCTTGCTATAGCCCATATGTAGTGGTATCATCACAAAGTAACCCCAATATATAGCGTATTCAGGGGTAATGTTTTCTTCTTTATTCATGCCGGGAGGGGGTAAATGAATACCAAGATCAGAAAGAGAGACGGACGTTTAGTCAAGTTCAACGCGGATAAAATAACCAACGCCATTGCTAAGGCCTGTGCTGCTACGGGTGAATTTGATGTAAAAGAGGCCCGTAAGCTGACCATCAAGGTGCTCAACCTTGCAGAGCAGTTGTTCAACGGAAAGATTCTTTCCGTTGAAGAAATACAGGACATTGTCGAAGAAGTTCTTCTGCAGTCTCCTTACCGCAAAACGGCCAAGGCTTATATTATTTATCGTGATCAACACTCCCGCCTCAGGGACATCACCAACAAGATGGAGGTGGCCCTTGTGGATCAGTATTTAAAGAAGTCTGACTGGAAGATCAATGAAAACAGTAATATGGACTATTCCCTGCAGGGACTTAACAATTACATCTCTTCTGAAGTCAGCAAAGTGTACTGGCTCAATGAAATTTACACGCCGGAAATCCGCAAAGCGCACAACGAAGGAGATTTTCATATTCATGATTTGAGTCTGCTTTCTGTCTATTGTGTCGGCTGGGATTTGTACGATGTCCTGATGCAGGGATTTCGCGGCGTGTCCGGTAAGGTGGAAAGTAAACCCGCCAGGCATTTGCGAAGCGCCCTGGGGCAGGTGGTCAATTTCTTTTATACGCTTCAGGGGGAAGCGGCAGGTGCACAGGCCTTTTCCAATTTCGACACACTGCTTGCGCCGTTTATCCGGTATGACGGTTTAAGCATCAAGGAAATCAAGCAGGCGCTCCAGGAATTCATCTTTAACATCAACGTTCCGACAAGAGTCGGCTTCCAGACACCGTTTACCAACGTTACCCTCGATCTGACGGTTCCCAAGTACTACAAGGATCAGCACGTCATCATCGGCGGCAAGCCCCAAAAGGAAACCTACGGGGAATTCCAGGAGGAACTTGATCTTTTCAACAAGGCGTTTCTGCAGGTGATGGCCGAAGGCGACGCCAAGGGCAGGGTGTTTACCTTTCCTATTCCCACATACAGCGTGACAAAAAATTTCGACTGGGACAACCCCAACATGAACGACCTGTGGGAAATGACGGCAAAGTACGGTGTGCCGTACTTTTCGAATTTTATCAATTCCGACATGAATCCTGAAGACGCGCGTAGCATGTGCTGCCGTCTGCGCATCGACAACCGGGAACTGCACATGAGAGGAGGCGGTCTTTTTGGTTCTAATCCTCTGACCGGCTCCATCGGGGTCATCACGATCAACATGCCTAGAATCGGTTACCTTTCCAAATCGAAAAAAGATTTCATGGACCGGTTGGGTAGACTGATGGATCTTGCAAGGGAAAGCCTGGAAACCAAACGCAAGGTGCTGGAAAAATTTACCGACGGCAATCTCTACCCCTATACGAAATATTACCTTCGCAACGTTAAAGAAAGATTCAACGAATATTGGAAAAATCATTTCTCCACCATCGGACTGGTCGGGATGAATGAAGCCTGCCTGAACCTGCTGGGTATGAATATTGCCACACCGGAGGGTCAGGCCTTCACTAAATCAGTGCTGGATTTCATGAGGACGCGGCTGATTGCGTATCAGAAGGAGACCGGCAATAATTATAACCTGGAATCCACTCCGGCGGAAGGAACCTCCTATCGTCTGGCCCGCATCGACAAGGCCATGTACCCGGATATCATTACGGCAAGCGATGGAAAGTCCAAGAAAGCGGAGCCTTACTATACCAACTCTTCTCAACTGCCGGTGAATTACACAGACGATATCTTCGAAGCACTGGATCTGCAGGATGAAATCCAGACCCGTTACACCGGCGGCACGGTTTTCCACACGTTTGCAGGGGAACGCATCGATGATCCCCAGGCGGTTAAGGCCCTCGTGAAAAAAATCTGCTTTTCTTATCGCTTGCCGTATCTGACTTTTACTCCGACATTCAGCGTCTGCCCATCGCACGGTTATATCAAGGGGGAGGTGGAAAAGTGTCCGACCTGCGCGGAAGCCTGCGAAGTTTATTCACGGGTGGTGGGATATCTCCGGCCGGTGAAGCAGTGGAACAAGGGCAAGCAGGAAGAGTTTGATTCACGTCAGGTATACCGGTTTCAGTAGGTCGCCGCGTGCTGCTGCTTCATGGCATTTCATGTTTGATTGCAAAAGATGGATCAATGAACATTGGCGGTTTACAAAAAGTTTCTTTAATTGATTATCCCGGAAAGATCAGTGCGATTATCTTTACGCAGGGCTGCAATTTCCGCTGCCCCTACTGTCACAATCCGGGTCTGGTGGATCCGAAATTATACAAACCCTGTTTGTTTCCAAAAGACATCCTGGATTTTTTAACCCATCGCAGGGGAAAACTCGACGCAGTGACGATTACCGGCGGCGAACCGACGCTGCAGGAGGATTTGATTCCTTTGATACAAAAGATCCGTAAAATGGGCTTTGCTGTAAAATTGGATTCCAACGGTTCTCGTCCGGATGTTCTCGCCCATTTGCTGAAAGATAAACTTCTGGATTTTATCGCGCTGGACATCAAAGCACCCCTGGACAAATACAGTCAGGTTGTGAAGGTACAGATGGATACCGGTGCCATCGCACAAAGTGTCCGGCTCGTTATACAGTCGAAAATCCCGCAGGAGTTCCGTACAACCGTTGTGAAATCCATGCTGACCCAAAAAGATATTTTGGCCATCGCCAAAGAAGTTGCGGGCGCAAAGCGCTATGTTCTCCAGCGATTTCAGCCCGCACAAACACTGGATCCTGAATTTGCGGGGGAACAATTGTTTCCGGAAGAAGAGTTACTGAAATTGAAGAAACAGCTGGAGAAAATGTTCCCGCTGGTTCTTATCCGTTGATCATGTGTGACGGGAAAAGATGATACAAAAAATGAAAAACGATGGGGCTTCAATCGATGCTGATCACCTGAAGAGGCTGGCACAGATTGGCGTGGCTCTTTCCGCGGAAAAAGACATCGATCGCCTGCTGGAAAAGATACTGACGGAAGTGCGAATTATCACCCGGACGGACGGCGGTACTCTGTATTTAATGTCGGACGATGGAAGTGAGCTTGAGTTTGCTTTTGTGCAGAATGAATCCCTGGCCCTGAATATGAACGCCGCTGAAGGTGAAATGACCTGGCCGCCGGTCCCACTGACCCATCCAGATGGTTCACCCAATCACGCCAATGTCTCTGCGTACGTGGCGATTACAGGTCGTCCTGTCAATATTTCCGATGTTTATGCCACGCAAAATTTCAATTGTGAAGGTCCCCGCCTGTTCGATCAAAAAACAGGTTATCATTCACAATCGATGCTGGTTGTCCCCATGCGCAACCATGAAAATGACATCATCGGTGTCTTGCAGCTGGTCAACGCAAGGGAGCCTGAAAGCGGCCTTGTGATTCCATTTTCTCCGGAATGTGAAGGGATGGCTTTATCTCTGGCTTCTCAGGCCGCGGTTTCTCTGACCAACAACCTTCTGATCGGGCAGCTGGAAAATCTGCTGGATGCTTTTATTCAGACGATTGCAGTCGCCATTGATGAAAAATCTCCATATACCGGCGGGCACGTCAGGCGTGTGGCCAACCTGACCATGAGCATTGCCGAAAAAATCAATGATTGCCAGGAAGGACAATTTGCGCAAATCCATTTTTCAAGTGATGAACTGAAGGAACTGCGCATGGCCGCCTGGCTGCATGATATCGGGAAGATTACCACTCCTGATCATGTTGTCGACAAATCTACGAAACTGGAAAAAGTGTATGACCGGATGGAGGAAATCAAAACACGTTTCGAGATGCTCAAACGGGAATGTCAGCGCGCAGTAAAAGATGCGCAAAAGAAAGCGGATGCTGAAACCCTGCGAAAAGCGGAAAGAGAAATTCATACCCTTAACGAAGAATGTGAATTTTTGGTTAAACTCAATGACGGCAGTGAAATCGTTAGTGATGAAATGTCTGAAAGGATCAGGAAGATCGCCCGCAGAAAGTGGCGTACCTCTACACAGGATCTGCCGTTGCTTACGCAAGACGAAATATACAATCTGAGCATCCCCTGCGGCACACTCAATGACGAGGAAAGAGATATCATAAACAATCACGCGATTGTCACGTATAAAATGCTTTCCAGGCTCCCGTTTCCCAGGAAATTGAGGAGAATCGCCGAGTATGCCTCCTCGCATCACGAAAAACTTGACGGCAGCGGTTATCCTTCCGGTTTAAAAGGCGAACAACTATCATTGCAGTCGCGCATTATTGCCGTGGCGGATATTTTTGAGGCGCTTACAGCCAAAGACAGGCCCTATAAAAAAGGCCATTCGGTGGAAGAAGCTCTGAAAATCATGGAGGAGATGGTTCGGGACCGGCACATCGATCCTGATTTATTCGAGCTTTTCATCCAGGAAAAAATCTATGATGAATACACAAAGACTGAACTAACTGAGCGGGAATCCAACAGCTCATAGCTCGTAGTTCATAGCTCATAGGTTATGGGTCAGGGGTTATAGCTTGTGGCTGATTGCTGATCATGGATATTGAACGGTGAAATCGCACGTCCGTCCAGTTCTATCTGGTGATGATCTGTCCCGGAACAGAGGAATTCGGCAATGTGCTTATCTTGTTTTTAAAAATAGCTTGATTTTATAGGTTTGTATGATATGAACAAAAGAAAGCGGTGATTTAAAAGTAAATTGCTCCGCTCTATAAATGTGCTAAAGCACTGAAAATCAATGAGTTATTCAATTGAACCCGTGCTTTGGCGCGGGTTTTTTTTCGAGTGCGAAAACCCGCACAAAAAAACTGTAAGGAGATTGTTTATGCAGATTTCGTCGGAAAGTGTCAAAGTGGGTCATCCTGATCTGGTTGCGGATATCATTGCAGCAAACGTCATTGCGGCCATCCTTGATGAAGAAAAGAAGCAAAAGCTTACGCTGGCAAATATGCCGCATTGCGGCATTGAAGTATTTTTAGGCAAGGGAATTTGTATTGTCGGCGGTGAAGTCAGGACAAGAGTTTATGTGGATATTGATAAAGTGGCGCGGGATTCCGTGATTGAACTGGGCTACAACCATGCGGCTGTTGGATTGAACGGCCATTTGATGGGCGTGCTCAATGCGATTATCCCTCAGTCTCCGGACATCAATCAGGGCACCAGCTGTCTTTTAAACAAGGACCGTGAAATTGGAGCGGGGGATCAGGGCATTATGTATGGATTTGCCTGCGATGAAACCCCGGAAATGCTTCCATTGCCTTATGTCATGGTGAACAAATTGATGCGGGCCTTTGAATACTGCCAGGACCCCATTTTTGCGCCGGATGGAAAAGGGCAGGTGTCCATTGATTACGATGCGAAGACGGGAAAACCTTTACGTGTGGCAAAAGTTCTGATGTCGAACTCGATCGATTACCGCTTTGTCAAAGGCAGCCGGTTGAAAATTCGGGACCGTGCCAAAAAGATCGCATTTGATGCCCTGGACGACTGTGTGGACAAGAAGACGGAATTCCTGTTCAATCCGACCGGGGAATGGAATGCCATCAACTCCTGCAGCGCAGCGGATTCAGGTGTGACCGGACGCAAACTGGTTGTTCAGTTTTACGGAGGCTTTCCGGGCGCCCAGCTGGGAGGCGGCGCGGTGGTAAACAAGACCCCGGAGAAGGTTGACTGTTCAGCGGCTTTTGGCGCGCGCCATGTTGCCAAGAATATCGTGGCCGCAGGGCTTGCGTCCAAATGTTCTGTCCAGTTGGCCTACGCCATCGGTATTGCCGATCCCTTTTCCATTTACGTCAACACATTCGGTACCGGAAAAGTTCCCGATGAGAAACTGGGAAAAATCATCGCGAAGAATTTTGATTTAACGCCGGAAGGCATGATCGAGAAATTCGATCTGCTCAGCGGAAATATATACAGAAAAATCCCGCGCACATTCTTTATGGATGACTACCGCTGGGAAAAAACAGATATGGTGAAAGTCCTGCTGAAAGAAGCTAAATAAAAAAACAAGATGAAAAGAAAGCCGGGGCTGTTCACGCTCCGGCTTTCTTTTCAACACATATTCATTATTTTAAAAAGAGAGAACTTGGTAGATGACCAATTATTGCTTGACGCAAGGCTTTGACTCATAATAAATATCCTCTCACCGTGCCAAAACATTCAATTTACTAATGATGATAGGAGAAGACTGTGATTCCAAGATATTCAAGAGAGAAAATGACGGCAATCTGGAGCCAGGAAAACAAGTATCAAAAATGGCTTGATGTGGAGGTGGCGGCCTGCGAGGCAATGGCCAAACTGGGGAAGGTGCCCGCACAGGCTGTGGATACCATCAAATCAAAAGCCGTCATCGACGTTGCCCGTATCGACGAGATTGAAAAAATCACGAAACATGACGTGATTGCTTTTGTCAGCTCTCTTACGGAAAAAATAGGGGAGGATGGACGCTTCATTCACATGGGGCTTACTTCATCGGACGTTTTGGACACAGCCTTTGCCGTGCAGTTAAAGGAAGCGGCACAGATTCTTCTGGACGATCTCGATCAGCTGCTCGCAGTTCTTAAAAGAAGGGCCCACGAACATAAAAACACCCTGATGATCGGCCGTTCGCACGGTATTCACGCCGAGCCGATTACCTTCGGTTTGAAAATGGCCCTGTGGCATCAGGAAATGCTTCGCAACAGGGCGCGTCTTGCTCGTGCCAAAGAAACAGTAAGCTGCGGGAAAATCTCCGGTGCCGTAGGGACTTTTTCGTTCATCGAGCCGGTTGTTGAAGAATATGTATGCAAAAAACTCGGTTTGACGCCAGCGCCCGTTTCGTCGCAGGTTGTGCAGCGTGATCGGCACGCGGAGTTCTTTACCACGCTGGCGATTATCGCGTCGTCGCTGGATAAATTCGCTCAGGAGATCCGCCTGCTGCAAAGAACCGAGGTAAGGGAGGCTGAAGAATATTTTTCGCCGGGCCAGAAGGGATCATCGGCCATGCCGCACAAACGCAATCCTGTCCTTTCGGAAAACATATCCGGTCTGTCCCGCCTGGTACGGTCCTTTGCTGTTGCAGCGCTCGAAGACGTTGCCCTGTGGCATGAGCGTGATATCAGCCATTCCTCGGTGGAAAGGGTCATTGGACCGGATGCCACAATTGTTCTGGATTTCATGCTGGGACGTTTTACCGGCCTGATTGACAAACTCGTGGTTTACCCGGAACGCATGCTGGCCAACCTGTACATGACTAACGGCGTCATTTTTTCTCAAATGGTGCTGCTCTCTTTAATCGAAAAAGGCACGACGCGCGAGGATGCCTATGCCGTCGTACAGAAGAACGCGATGAAATCGTGGCAGGAAGGCATCGATTTTAAATCGCTTCTCGCACAGGACGAAATCGTAAGAAAATATCTGAATGAAAATGACCTTGATGGCATTTTTGATGTTAATAATTTTCTGAAAAACCTGGATTTTATCTTTGAACGTGTTTTTGGAAAGTAAAGAACAACCTGATTTCTCTTTAGCGACCGGCCTGTGATGACGCTGACGGTCTCTTTTTCATGAATTAATGTTTTACGAGAAGCGTGTCTTTCACAAACGAATCCAGTGTGTCCGGATAATCCATGGTGTAGTGAAGTCCGCGGCTTTCTTTCCGGGTGCGGGCGCTCTGAACGATCAGTTTGCCCACTGTTGTAATGTTGCGCAGCTCAATCAGATCTTTGGTAACTTTGTAATTCCAGTAATATTCGTGGATTTCTCTCTGGATCATGTCTATTCTGCGTTCAGCCCGCTCCAGACGTTTGTCTGAGCGAACGATGCCCACATAATTCCACATGCACCTGCGGATTTCATCCCAGTTATTGGTGACGACGATGCTGTCATCGCTTTCGGATGAATCCCCGGGATCCCATGGACGGATCTCCGCGGTGCTCATTTGAGTCTGCTTAAACGATTTGGAGATTTTTGTATAAACCCGATGGGAGTAAACCAGCGCTTCCAGCAGGGAATTGCTGGCCAGCCGGTTGGCCCCGTGCAGGCCGGTGCAGGAAACCTCTCCGCAGGCGAATAAATTGTCGATGGATGTTTTGCCGAAATGGTCTACCGCAACGCCTCCGCAGATGTAATGTGCGGCAGGCGCGATGGGAATCGGCTGCACGGCCATGTCAATTCCGTATTCCATGCATTTATTGTATATATTGGGGAAACGGTCCATCAGGAAATCGCGGGTGTGATGCGTAATGTCCAGCAGGACATATTCATCGCCGGACTGCTTGATTTCGTTGTCAATGGCTTTGGCCACGATATCGCGCGGCGCAAGACTCTTCATAGGATGATATTTTTCCATGAAGGTAGATCCGTTTTTCAGCTTGAGAATACCGCCTTCGCCACGGACGGCTTCGCTGATCAGAAAGGCCTTTGCCTCTGGATGAAACAGGCAGGTGGGATGAAATTGGATAAACTCCATGTTTGCAACTTTAGCGCCCGCACGGTAGGCCATGGCGATTCCATCACCCGTGGCAATGTCGGGATTGGTGGTGATCAGATATACCTTGCCGGCACCGCCCGTGCACAAGATAGTGTATTTGGCGCGATAAGTGTGAATCCTGTCCTGATCGATATCCAGAACATAGGCGCCCAGACAGTTGATGATGGTTCCCTTGCTGTCTTTCTGGATGATCAGGTCAATGCCGATATGATTTTCATAGATTTTAACGTCAGGCAGTGCGGCGACTCTCTCGTGCAGTGCGCGTTCAATTTCCCGTCCGGTAAGGTCCTTGGCGTGCAGGACACGCCTCCGGTGGTGACCCCCTTCCTGTCCCAGATCGTAAAGATGAGGGGGCTCTTCCGATTTTGTGAAATTGACTCCCCAATCAATCAATTCCTGGATTCTTGGAGGAGCTTCCCGAACCACAAATTCAACAACTTCTTTATTGCACAGGCCCGCACCGCAATCCAGTGTGTCTTTGATGTGGTCTTCAAAACTGTCCGTTTTGTCCGTCACGGCGGCAATTCCGCCCTGGGCGTAATTGGTGTTGGATTCTGATTTTTCTTTTTTTGTGACAATGGCCACGGATCCGAGCTCAGCTACTTTGATGGCGAGGCTCAAGCCCGCAATCCCGCTGCCGATAATGAGAAAGTCTGTTTTAATTTCCATGGGGCCGATCCAATCTGTTCATGTGAATAAAAGTTTGTTTACAAATACCGGGAGCTTTTATATAAGCCTTTTTAACGGTTTGTAAAGAAAATTGTAAGGTGAGATTAGTAAATTGTTTGTTTTAGGAATTGAATCATCCTGTGATGAAACAGCCGCAGCAGTTGTGAGTGATGGAAAGCTGCTTTCCAATGTCATTGCCTCGCAGATTAAGGACCACAGTGCTTACGGGGGTGTGGTGCCCGAAATTGCCTCACGCAAACACATTGAAGCCGTGTCTTCCGTGATCGCCCGGGCAATGGCGGAAGCGGGCATTGATTTAAAGGCTATTGAAGGAATTGCTGTAACACGCGGGCCGGGATTAATCGGTTCGCTGCTGGTGGGATTATCCGCAGCCAAGGCGCTGGCTTATGGCTTGAACATTCCCGTTGTCGGCGTGAACCATCTGGAAGGGCATATCATGGCTTCCTTTCTTCTAGACAAAAAGCCTGGTTTTCCTTTTATCGCCCTGGTTGTTTCCGGTGGTCACACCAATATTTATCTGGTTCAAAACTACCATGAATTTCAACTGCTTGGCCAGACACGTGACGATGCTGCAGGAGAGGCGTTTGATAAGGCAGCCAAACTTCTTGATCTGGGGTATCCGGGAGGGGTGGTGATTGACCGAATGGCGAAAAAAGGCAGTCCCCGCGCGTTTGAGTTTCCCCGGGCGATGAAAGACTCCCCCGATTTCAGCTTCAGCGGCCTGAAAACATCTCTTCTGACGATGGTAAAGAAGAGGGGAGGTCATTTCACCCAGTCCCAGCTGGAAGACGTTGTTGCCGGCTACCAGGAAGCCATTGTCGATGTCCTGGTCGATAAAACAGTGAGGGCAGCCCTCGAACATCAGGTTGCTCAGGTGGTTGTATGCGGCGGCGTTGCCGCCAACAGCCGGCTCAGGGAAAGATTTACGTTGGCAGCAGAAGACAAAAACCTGGAATTATTCATTCCTCCGATGATTTTGTGTACCGACAACGCGGCCATGATTGCCGCGCTGGGCGAAATAATGTTGAAAAACGGACGTTCGGACTCTCTGGATATGAATGCCGTTTCTCGCTGGCCTTTGGCGACATCTTCCTCTTGCACCCTTCGGGGTGTTTCGTGATGGAGTCAGGGTGAGGGTGAAAGTCCATAAAGCCATATGAGCACGCCAAGGGATATCCTTCATCGCTACAATATCCACCCCAACAGAAAATGGGGCCAGTGTTTTCTCATGGACATCGGCACCATCAATAAAATTTTCCAGGCGGGTAAAATTCTGTCCGGAGATGTAGTGATTGAAATCGGTGCAGGAATCGGAGTTTTGACAAGGCAACTGGCGCTTGCGGCACAACGGGTCATTGCCGTTGAAATTGATCCACATCTTGTGAAAATCCTCCACGATCAGTTTGACGGATGCCCGAATGTGGAAATTATTTCCGGTGATATACTGAAATTCGATTTCTCTTCTATTTCCGATTACTACAAAACTAAAGTTAAAGTAATGGGTAATATTCCTTACAATATTTCCAGCCCGGTAATCTTTCATTTACTGGACTTTCGCACCAGCATCAGTGGTTTTACCCTGATGTTACAAAAAGAGGTGGTACAGCGCCTGGTGTCAGACCCGGATAACAAGAACTACGGAGTCCCTTCGGTACTTCTTCAGATGTATGCAAAAGTCGACAGGCTCTTTGATGTTCAGGCGGGCAGCTTTTTTCCGGTTCCTAAAGTCGAATCTTCGGTTATTCAGTCAGTTTTTCGTGAGAGACCCCTTGTGGATCTGGAAGATGAAACATTTTTCAGTCGTCTGGTGAAAGCCTCCTTTGCACAACGCCGAAAAATGCTGATCAACAATTTAAAAAACGCCGGATTACTGAAAGAGTTTTCAGATGATGATCTGAAATCAGCACTTGATGCAGTCGATATCGACGGAAAAAGAAGGGGAGAGACCCTGTCGGTTGAAGAATTCGGAAATTTGAGCAATATTCTGAAATATCGATTGACGAAGCTGCGGTGAAATATTAATGCTCTCGCCAGATTAATCGATTGGATAAACATGGGACACAGATATTTGTATATAGAAACCTTCGGCTGCCAGATGAATGTCCACGACTCGGAGCAAATGGCGGTTTTATTGAAGGATATCGGTTATGAACAGACGGAAGATTCTGCAAAAGCGGATCTGATATTGATCAACACCTGTTCAATCCGGGAAAAAGCGGAGCAGAAGGCTTTCAGCGAGCTGGGCCGGCTGATTAAGTTGAAAGAAAAAAATCCGGAACTAATTGTCGGATTTTTGGGCTGCCTTGCACAGCATCTTGGACGAGGTGTTCATAAACGGGTACAGAATGTTGACCTGGTTGTCGGGACACACAATATCCACCGGCTGCCGGAAATGGTCAAGTCCATACAAAAAGATCGAAAGAAGATAACTCAAATTGGTTTTTCTTCAAAAATCGAGTCTCTTGGCGTTTTTGTGTCACCACAGGCAGGATCCATAAGTTCTTTTGTTTCCATCATGCAGGGATGCGACAATTATTGTGCATACTGTGTTGTGCCATATTTGCGGGGGCCGGAAATGAGCAGAACGCCCGAGGATATCATCACGGAGATAAAAAAACTGGCAGTTTGCGGCGTCAGGGAAGTGACACTCCTGGGGCAGAATGTGAATTCCTACGGAAAAAATTTACAGCCTAAAAGCGATTTCGTGACGCTGATTAAGAAGATCAATGAAATTGAAGGTATCGAAAGGATCCGTTTCACGACGTCACATCCGAAGGATTTATCCGCAGATTTGATCGACTGTTTTCGTGAGCTAGCCAAGTTATGTGAACATATTCATCTGCCCATACAGTCAGGTTCCGGCCGTGTTTTAAAGCTGATGAACCGCGGATATTCCGCGTCAGAATATTTTGAGAAAATCGACAGCCTGCGCAGCGTCTGTCCGGAAATCAGCATCACGTCTGACATCATTGTAGGATTTCCGGGAGAGACCCAAAAAGATTATCAAGAAACCATTGACATGATGGAAAAAATCAGGTTTGATTCAGTATTTTCGTTCAAGTATTCTGATCGCAGGGGAACGGCTGCCCTGGATTTGCCCGGTCGCGTTCCGGAAGCGGAAAAAACGAAGAGGCTGAAAGAGCTGCAAGCCCTTCAGGACAGGCATACGCAGGAAAAAAACACGGCATTGGAAGGAAGTGTTCAGGAAGTGCTTGTTGAGGGACGAAGCAGGAACTCGGCACAGGATCTCACGGGGCGGACACGTTCCTGGAGAATCGTGAATTTCAAAGGAGATATGGGATTGATCGGCCGGAAGGTGTCTGTGAAAATTACTCGCGGATACCTGCATTCACTGTGGGGGAAGATGATTACGGACTGATTGCATTTCCAATTCAATCATGATGCGGATGCCCGGAAACGCTGGAGATGTCCGTTTCAGGCTTTACAAAATGCCGGCAACTTTTTCTGAACCGACTACGGGGCAGACAAAGATATCATGGGAATGGGAAATGGAATTAAGGAGGTTATAGGATGTTGCTGGAAATGAAGGTATCCGGGTTGACCATTGATCCGATCACCAACACACCCATTGTTATTTTGAAAGACATGCAGGAGAGCAAGGCCATTCCGATCTGGATCGGTTTATTTGAAGCCAGTGCTATTGCAACGGAACTCGAACATGTTGTTTTTTCGAGGCCGATGACCCATGACCTGCTGTATGAATGCATCAGGGCCCTCAATGCCACGGTTAACCGGATTGAAATTATCGATATCCGCAACAACACTTATTTTGCAAGCATTTACTTGACCAGGGACGGGCAGACTTATGCGATAGACGCGCGTCCCAGCGACGCCATCGCTCTGGCCCTGAGGGCTAAGGCATCCATTTTTGTAGAAGAAGCCGTGCTGGAGAAATCCCGGAATATTGATGTCGGGATGAAGCTTACCGATATTGATAAGTTTAAGGAAGATAAAATTAAAGAGTTTCTGGAAAATCTATCTGCCGAAGATTTCGGGAAGTACAAGATGTGAAGATGAATGACCTGCTTACGGATTTTCGAACATTTCTGGAGGTGCAGCGCAACGTATCGGAGCATACCCGAAGGGCTTATTTGAAGGATATTGAGGAATTTAAATCGTTCCTGGAAGATCAGGAAAACGCTTCGCCACACAAAACGATCCTGGATGTTCAAATGGAAGACATCCGGGCGTACATGGCTTTTTTATACAGACGGAAGCTAAAAAAAGTATCCATCAACCGAAAGGTGTCATCCCTGAGGGCGTTTTATAAGTATCTTCTGAGGGCGGGAATCATCAGGAACAATCCGACCGATGGGATCCAGACACCAAAAGCGGAAAAATATATGCCGACTTTTTTATCGGTGGATGAAGCGTTTGACCTTCTGGATGCTTCCAAAGAAAATGGTTCTGCATCCGGTTTGAGAAACCTGGCGATGCTGGAGTTGTTCTATTCTTCAGGGCTGAGACTTTCTGAGCTGGCCGGTCTGGATACGGCAGATTTAGATTTTCCTTCCGCTCTGGTAAAACTGCGAGGCAAGGGAAAGAAGGAAAGAATCGTTCCGGTGGGAGCACCGGCACTGGATGCAATACGGAGATACTTATCCGCGACGCAAAGTGTAAGAAAAGAAAAATCCGGAGATATTCTGAAAGGGGCGCTTTTTTTAAACACTCGCGGGCAAAGGATCACGACCCGAAGCATTGCCCGGATTGTGGACGAGGCCACCGTCAAAAGCGGTATAGGACGCAAGATCAGCCCGCACGCGCTACGGCACAGTTTCGCAACGCATCTGCTGTCCGCCGGAGCGAATTTACGTTCGATCCAGGAAATGCTGGGGCATGAAAGTCTTTCCACGACGCAGAAATACACGGCGGTGAATATCAACCGTCTGATGGAAGTATATGACAAGGCCCACCCCCGGGCTAAAAAGTGAATGAGACTTGGTCTTTTCAAGGCTCAAGCCGCAGAAAAGGCCTTAGTCGAATTCATCCCGTGCAAGTGAAGCGCGACACGGGATCCAGAGAAAGGAAGAGGTAAAAGGAGCAGAAATGCAAATCAGAGGCACAACCATACTCGCTATCAGGAAAGACAACAAAATTACCGTGGCCGGCGACGGTCAGGTGACACTGGACACGACAATCCTGAAGCACGGCGCACGCAAAGTGCGCAGACTATACAACAATGAAGTGATTGTCGGTTTTGCGGGAGCGACCGCTGACGCTTTCACGTTGTTTGACCGTTTTGACCAGAAGCTGGAGCAGTATAACGGCAATCTGCTGCGCGCGGCGGTAGAGCTCACAAAAGACTGGCGCACCGACCGGGTGCTCAGGCACCTCGAAGCGCTGATGATTGCGGTCAGCCGCGATTATTCGCTGATTATTTCCGGAAACGGGGATGTTATCGAATCCGACGATGATGTCATGGCTATCGGGTCCGGCGGCGCCTTCGCGCAGGCGGCCGCGCGTGCACTGGTGAGACACAGCAATCTGTCCGCCACGGAAATTGCCCGGGAAGCGATGAAGATCGCCTCGGAAATCTGCATATATACCAACGAGCATATTACGCTTGAGGAAATTGATCTGGACGAGGAGAAATCGCAGGATGTCAAAAAAAGTAAAAAGTAAGGAGCAGTTTTTAAAATGAATAATTCTGGGTTAACACCCCGCGAAATAGTGGAGAAACTGGACAGGCACATCATCGGGCAGGCCGATGCCAAGAGGGCTGTGGCCATTGCGCTTCGGAACCGCTGGCGAAGGCAGAATGTGCCCGATGAACTAGCGGATGAAATATCGCCAAAAAACATTATCATGATCGGTCCCACGGGCGTTGGTAAAACGGAAATCGCACGGCGTTTGGCCAAACTGGATAACTCGCCTTTCCTGAAGGTGGAGGCATCGAAATTTACGGAAGTCGGTTATGTAGGCCGTGATGTGGAGTCCATGGTGCGCGACCTGGTCGAGCTGTCGATCAACATGCTCAAGGCTGAGGAGCAGGAAAATGTTCAGGCGAAAGCCGCGGAAATTGCGGAAGAGCGCATTCTTGACCTTTTACTCCCGCCGCGTACCGTAGAAAAAAATGTGGGGGATATGCTGACGGACTCCGATCGGGAACAGACGGATCTTCCGCTGGCCGATGAGCAGGCAAGGAAGCAGGACGCGACCCGGGAAAAGTTACGTAAAATGCTTCACGACGGAAAGCTTGATGACCGAATCGTTGAGCTGGAGGTATCCGAACCGAGAAGCGGCCCGATGATCGAAATATTTTCCGCAGCGGGCATGGAGGACATGGGGCTGAACCTTAAAGATATGCTGGGCAATATCATGCCGCAGAAAAAGAAAAGGAGAAACGTAAAAGTGCCCGAAGCTCTTGAGATCATGGCTGCTGAAGAGGCGCAAAAACTGATAGACATGGATAAGGTTACGAAAACCGCGCTGGATCGTGTGGAACAGTCGGGCATCATTTTCCTCGACGAGATCGACAAGATCGTCGGCGGGGATTCACAGCATGGTCCGGACGTTTCGCGTGAGGGCGTGCAGCGCGACCTGCTGCCGATTGTCGAAGGATCAAATGTTAACACGCGATACGGCATGGTGAAGACCGACCATATCCTGTTTATTGCCGCGGGTGCTTTTTCGGGCACCAAGCCCTCTGACCTGATTCCGGAGTTGCAGGGCCGTTTCCCGATCCGCGTGGAGCTCGATTCCCTGGGGAAAGAGGAGTTCATCAGGATCCTGACCGAGCCGAATAACGCGCTGGTCAAACAATACACGGAGATGATGGCAACGGAAGGCATCAAACTTTCGTTTACCGGGGATGCGGTGGCGCAGATTGCCGAGGTGGCCACAGTTGTCAATGAGAGAACGGAAAACATCGGTGCGCGCAGGCTTTACACCATCATGGAGACGCTTCTTGAGGATATTTCCTTTGACGCGCCGGATAGGAAAGAGAAGGAAATCGTGATTGACGCAAAATACGTGGAGGAAAAGCTAGACAACATCGTAGAAGATGAAGATTTAAGCAGGTATATCCTGTAGGACGGGGAACAAAATGGAACATATTCAGAGTTCAATGGAGCGGGCGGACATCCTGCTGGAAGCGCTGCCCTATATCCGGCGGTTCTACAATAAGACGATTGTCATCAAATACGGCGGACACGCGATGATTGACGAGGACTTAAAAGACAAATTCGCCCGGGATGTTGTCATGATGAAATATATCGGGATGCATCCCGTGGTCGTGCACGGCGGCGGTCCGCAGATCGGCAGTCTTCTGAAAAAACTGGGCAAAGAATCCAGGTTTGTTCAGGGGATGAGGGTGACCGACGAGGAAACCATGAATATTGTGGAAATGGTGCTGGTCGGCATGGTCAACAAGGAAATCGTCGGCCTGATCAATAGGCACGGCGGTAAAGCCGTGGGGTTGAGCGGCAAGGACGGCAACCTGATTGAGGCGGAAAAGTATTATCTAAACGATGAAAAGGCAAAGAATACCCCGTCGGAAATTATCGATATCGGGTTGGTCGGCAAAGTCAAGGCGGTCAATGCCGAGCTGATTGCGTCTTTGGGACAGAACAATTTTATTCCCGTGATCGCACCGACCGGGATGGGTGAGAAGGGAGAAACCTACAACATCAATGCAGATATCGTGGCGGGTGAAGTGGCGGCCGCCCTGAAGGCGGAAAAACTTCTGCTTCTGACGGATGTTCCCGGTGTGCTGGATTCCGGTAAAAACCTGATTAACACCATGACGAAACAGGACGCGCAGAACCTGATCGACCAGGGAACGGTGGAAGGCGGTATGTTCCCCAAGGTCAAGTGCTGTCTCAAAGCATTGCGCGGTGGTGTAAAAAAGGCGCACATTGTTGACGGGAGGCTGAAGCACGCAATCCTGCTGGAAGTGTTTACAGACAAAGGCATTGGTACGGAAATCGTTTTATAAACGAAAAGAAGGGTGAACAATGAAAGAAAAGAAGATCATGGCTCTGGCCGATGAAAATATCATGAATACCTACAGGAGGGTCCCGATTGCGCTGGTGAAAGGAGAAGGCGCAAGGCTTTGGGACGCCAACGGGAAAGAATATCTCGACTTTGTAGCAGGTATCGCCGTATGCAACCTGGGGCACTCCCATCCGAATGTGGTGAAGGCCATCAAAAAGCAGGCAAAGAATCTGATGCACGTTTCAAATCTGTATTACACCCGGCCGCAGGGAGAGGTGGCCAGTATCCTTACAAAGCATTCTTTTGCCGACAAGGTCTTTTTCTGCAACAGCGGTGCCGAAGCCAACGAAGCGGCCATCAAGCTGGCCAGGAAATACGCCCACGAAAATCTGGGTGAAGATAAATTTGAACTCATTACCATGAAGGATTCCTTTCACGGCCGGACGATGGCGACGATAACCGCCACGGGGCAGGAAAAATTCCAGTTCGGATTTACCCCCCTTCTGGACGGCTTTAAATACGTGCCTTTTAACGATCCGGCGGCGCTGGAAGATGCGATCACGCCCAAAACCTGCGGCATTATGCTGGAGCCTATCCAGGGGGAGGGCGGCGTGATCATTCCTGACGACCGATACCTTGCGAAAGTCAGGGATATCTGTGACCGGCACAGGATTTTAATGATCGTTGATGAGGTGCAGACCGGTATCGGACGCACGGGTAAATTATTTGCCTATGAATATTCCGGCATCAAACCGGATATCATGACTCTGGCCAAGGCCCTGGGGAACGGCTTTCCAGTGGGGGCGATGCTGGCAACAGAGGAGATCGCCCGGGCTTTCGGCCCGGGAAACCACGCGTCCACCTTCGGCGGCAACCTGCTGGCCATGGCCGCGGCCAAAGCTACCCTGGAGACAATGCTGGACGAAGGCGTGCTTGAAAATTGCGGGAAAACAGGAGAATATTTCCTGTCCAGACTTCAGGCCCTGAAGGACAAGCATGCCATCATCACCGGCGTGCGGGGAAGGGGACTGATGCTCGCGTGCCCATTGGCTGTTGAAGGTGCTGATATTGTGAAAAAATGCCAGGAAAAGGGACTTCTGATCAACTGCACCGGCGGCAAAACGCTGCGTTTTGTCCCGCCGCTCATCATTACCGAAAAAGATGTCGAACTGGCGGTTGCCATTCTGGATGAGGTCATGGAGGGGAGATGAAAAAAGATCTGCTGAGTTTTGCCGGCATGAACCCGGAAGATTTCGAAGACATCTGGCTTCGTGCCGCCCGGCTGAAAAAAATGCTGAAAGAAGGCAAAGAACACACGTTTCTCAAGGGCAAGACACTGGGCATGATTTTTGACAAGTCTTCCACGCGCACCAGGATCTCTTTCGAAGTCGGCATGTACCAGCTGGGGGGGATAGCGCTTTTCTTAAATTCGCGTGACACCCAGATCGGCCGCGGTGAAACGCTTGCAGATTCCGCCCGCATGATGTCGCGTTATTTAAATGGAATCATGATCCGGACATTTGCCCAGGAGAGCGTGGAAGTGCTGGCCAGCTACGCCACCATTCCGGTAATCAACGGGTTGACGGATCTGCTGCATCCCTGCCAGATCCTGGCGGACCTGTTTACGATTAAAGAAAAGAAAGGCACTTATGAAGGGGTCAGAGTCGCCTATATCGGTGACGGCAACAATGTTGCAAACAGCTGGATTGAAGCGGCCGCGCACCTGTCTTTTGAATTAACGCTGGCCTGTCCGGAAGGGTATGATCCCGACCAGCGGATCCTGGAAGAAAGCCGGAGGTGTGGTAAAGGCTCTGTCCGGCTGTATCGCGATCCCCGTGACGCCGCAAAAGATGCGGATGTCCTCTATACGGACGTCTGGACGAGCATGGGTCAGGAAGCCGAATTAAAGGAGCGGAAAGAGATATTCAGGGATTATCAGATCAATGCTGATCTTCTGGGAGTGGCAAATAAGGACGCCATGGTAATGCACTGTCTGCCTGCGCACCGCGGCGAGGAAATTTCCGCAGACGTTATTGACGGGCCGCAATCCGTCGTGATTGACGAAGCGGAAAACCGTCTGCACGTACAAAAGGCTGTATTAGAAATCTTGCTTTAGGAGGAACCTGTTGTGGCAAAAAAAATTAAAAAAGTAGTGTTGGCGTATTCCGGCGGATTGGACACGTCCGTGATTGTCCGCTGGCTCATTGAAACGTATCAATGTGAAGTGATCTGTTTTGCGGCTGATGTCGGGCAGAAAGAAGAACTGGCGGGATTGAAGAAAAAGGCGATCAGCACCGGCGCCAGCAAAATATATATCGAAGATCTGCGGGAAGAATTTGCGCGTGATTTTGTTTTTCCGGCATTGCGCGCCAACGCCATTTATGAGGGGACCTATCTGCTCGGAACGTCACTGGCCAGGCCTTTGATTGCCAAAAAGCAAATCGAAATTGCCAAAAAGGAAAAGGCGGATTCCGTCTGCCATGGCGCAACCGGGAAGGGCAACGATCAGGTGCGCTTTGAGCTGACCTACATTGCGCTCAATCCCAAAATCAATATCATTTCCGCCTGGAAAGATGACAACTGGACGTTTGATTCCCGTGAATCCATGTTTGATTACGCGGAAAAATATGGCATTCCGCTTCCACTGACCAAGGACAAACCTTACAGTTCCGACCGGAACCTGCTGCACATATCGCACGAAGGCGCCATTTTGGAAGACACCTGGGCGGAGCCGCCGGAGGATATTTTCGTACTGACAAAATCGCCTGAAGCCGCACCGGACAAGCCGACATACGTGGAGATCAGTTTCATGAAGGGAAATCCTGTGGCGATCGACGGCAAGAAGATGTCGCCTGCCAAATTGATGGATTATATCAATGTCCTCGCCGGCAATAACGGCATTGGCCGCGTGGACATGGTGGAGAACCGCTTTGTCGGAATGAAATCCCGGGGAGTTTATGAAACTCCCGGTGGAACGGTATTGTGGGCGGCCCACCGGGCGGTGGAGTCGATCACGATGGATCGCGAAGTGATGCTGATGCGCGACTCCCTCATTCCGAAATATGCTCAACTGGCTTATAACGGCTTCTGGTATGCTCCCGAGATGAAGACGCTTCAGGCATACATTGACTCCACGCAGGAAAGCGTCAACGGTACGGCCAGGATGAAACTGTACAAGGGCAACTGCATCGTTGTGGGGCGCAAGTCACCAAACTCGCTGTATAGCGAAGCCTTTGCCACATTCGAGAAGGATCAGGTCTATAACCAGAAGGACGCAACCGGATTTATCCGTCTCAACGGCCTGAGGTTGCGAATTCAGAATATACTGAAAAACAAACCCTGATTGCGCGGAGAACAGATGCATGGCGGCAAGAAAAAAACCATGGGCGGGACGTTTTGAACAGGACACGGCCAAAAGCGTCGAGAAATTTACCTGTTCACTGCATTACGATTCGAGGCTGTATCGATACGATATCGAGGGGTCCATTGCCCACGCGACAATGTTGGCCGATTCGAAAATTATTTCGCGGAAGGAAGCCGCGGCAATTGTCCATGGCCTGAAAAGTATCCTCTTCGACATGGAGAAGGGCGGATTCATCTTTGACACGGCCGACGAAGATATTCACATGGCTATTGAAAAAGAGCTGATCAGAAGGATTGGTGAAACCGGAGGAAAACTGCATACCGCGCGCAGCCGCAACGACCAGATTGCTCTGGATGTGCGTCTTTTTCTGCGTGCGGAGATTCATGCCATTTCGGGACTGCTGGCCGCCCTGCAAAAGCAGCTGGTGAAAATGGCCGGAAGCGAGATCAAAACCATCATGCCGGGATACACGCATATGCAGAAGGCGCAACCCGTGCTTTTATCCCATTATTTGATGGCATTCGCGGAGATGTTTGTCCGCGATGAGCAAAGGTTTGCCGATTGCGGAAAGCGGCTCAACGTTCTGCCGCTCGGTTCTGCGGCGTTGGCCGGAACGGGACTGCCGATTGACCGTGGCAGGACGGCAAAGCTTCTGAACTTCCCGGTCGTGAGCGCGAACAGTATGGATACGGTGGCGGACCGGGACTATATTGCGGAATTTATTTTTGCGGCATCCCTTACCATGATGCATCTGAGCCGTTTTTGTGAAGACCTGGTGTTTTGGTCTTCCGATGAATTCGGTTTTGCCGAAATTTCAGATGCGTACACGACGGGCAGCAGCATCATGCCCCAAAAAAAGAATCCGGACATTGCGGAGCTGATCCGGGGGAAAACCGCCCGGGTCTATGGTGATCTTATCTCGATTCTGACGCTGCTCAAGGGGTTGCCCATGACCTACAATCGCGACCTGCAGGAAGACAAGGAGCCTCTTTTTGACGCAGTGGATACCGTCAGGGACTGCCTGGCAATTTTCACGGAAATGCTGGCCCATACAAAGTTTCATTCCAAAAGAATGCGTGAAGCGGCGGGCGGCGGTTTTTCCACGGCAACGGATGTGGCGGAATATCTGGTACAAAAGGGAGTCCCTTTTCGCCAGGCGCACGAAATTGTTGGCGGCATCGTTGCCCATTGCCTGAAAAATAAAAAGACCTTTGCGGATCTTGCGCTGAAAGATTACCGGAAATTTCACGCGGGATTTCAGGAAGACATCATGGACAGAATAAAACTGGAAAATTCGGTCAATGCGCGCAGGCATCGCGGCGGCACAGCGACATCAGCGGTAAAGGAAAGGATACGGGCATTTGAAAAAAGATTTGGTAAAAAATAAAACACTCTGGATCTTTGTTCTGGTTTTTTTGCTGTCAGGCTGTGGATTGAAAGCAAATCCGGTGCCGCTGGTATCAGCTGATCTGCCGATGCCGGTTGCAGACAAATTGGCGGCGAAGGCTAAAGAGAATGCCATTGTTCTGACCTGGGTGCTTCACGACCCTGCCGGCCGGATCCGCTATATTGATATCGCCAGAAGCCGACTGGGCAGCCCGGGAAAAGTCTGCAAAGACTGTCCGGTGACCTTTGAAAGAATCGGACAGTTAAGAGTTGATGATCCCAAAAAAAGTGAATACAGTTTTACCGATTCGCTTGCGGAAAAAGGTCAGACGTACAGATACCGCTTAACCCTCTGTGATGATGCTGATCTCTGCAGCGAATCGCAGACTGTAGAAGAAAACATGAAATAAACAAAATTTCAGGAGGCATACTGTTATGTTTCGAGGAGCCATAACCGCTCTGGTAACCCCGTTTAAAGACGGCAAGGTGGATGAACAAGCCCTGAGGGATCTGATTGAATTTCAGATCGCCGGCGGTATTGACGGACTGGTCCCGTGCGGAACAACCGGGGAATCACCGACCCTGACTCATGATGAGCATGACCGGGTGATCGAAATTACCATTGATGCTGTGAAAAAAAGGGTGCCCGTGATCGCGGGGACAGGATCGAACAGCACGGCGGAAGCGCTTCGCCTGACCCAGCATGCCTATAAGGCCGGTGCGGACGGTGCCCTGATTGCCTGTCCTTACTACAATAAGCCCACACAGGAAGGTCTTTATCAGCACTTTGAGCTTATCGCAAAAAATGTTCCGATTCCGGTTGTTCCCTATAACATTCCGGGGAGAACCGGGGTGAACATGTCGCCGGAACTGATTTTTCGGCTGTCAAAAATAAAGAATATCGTCGGTGTCAAGGAAGCTTCCGGTTCCCTCAAGCAGATGAATGACGTCATTGATTTGTGCGGCCCGGATTTTGACGTTTTGTCCGGCGATGACGGATTTACCCTGCCTCTGATGGCCATCGGCGGCAGAGGCGTCATTTCCGTTGTGTCGAATATCGCTCCTGCCGATATGGCCGCCATGGTGGACGCGGTTGATGAAGGCCATCTGGCAAAAGCGCGTGAACTTCATCACCGGATGAGTCCTCTGTTTGATGTTCTTTTTATCGAAGTGAACCCGACGCCTGTAAAAGCGGCTTTGGCGATAATGGAGAAAATCGAATATGAATACAGGCTGCCACTGTGTAAAATGGCGCCCTCAAATTATGAAAAGCTTAAAAAAGTCATGGAAAATTACGGCTTGATTGCTTCATCTTAAAAGGAAAGATTATCCGGGGAGTGGTGGCTATGGTTAAAGTTATTGTTACAGGCGCAGGCGGGAAAATGGGAGGCAGGATCATCAGCCTCATTTCAGCAATGGAAGATATCCGGGTTGTCGGGGCCATCGAAGTGGCGGGCCACCCGATTATTGGAAGAAATGTAGGTCATTCCCTGGGCTGGGGCACGTCCAGCGTAACGGTCAGTGATCAACTGGCTGCCTGCATTGATCAGGCGGACGTGGTGATTGATTTTACAAATCATGATGCATCCATGCGCTACCTGGAAATTGCCAGTGAGAAAAATCGAAGCATCGTCATTGGTTCAACCGGTTTTACGCCCGGTGAAATGAAAATCGTTAAACAGCTGGCGGAAAAGACCCGGTGTGTTCTTTCTCCGAACATGAGCGTCGGGGTCAATGTCATGCTTAAGGCGCTGGAGTATTGTGCCGGTATTTTCGGAGATGATTACGATGTTGAAATCTACGAAGCGCATCACCACTCCAAAAAGGATGCTCCCAGCGGCACGGCAATGCAGATGGCGCAGGTGATTGCCGATAAACTGGGCCGCAATCTGGAAAAGGAAGCGGTGTATACCCGTAAGGGGATCATCGGAGAAAGAACCAGGACAGAAATCGGCATCCAGACGCTTCGGGCAGGCGACATTGCCGGAGAACATACCGTAATGTTCGGTGGGATCGGAGAGAGACTGGAAATAACGCATCGGGCATACAGCCGGGATAATTTTGCCAAAGGTGCGATTCGCGCAGCAAAATGGATTGTGCATCAGAAAAACGGTCTGTATGACATGCAGGATGTTTTGGGTTTGAGAGGAATCAAATAGGCCGAATGGATCCATGTTGAGTGGCGTGATCAGCTATATTGGAATCGGCTCGAATCTGGGTGATTCCCTGGCAAACTGCAAAGAAGCCGTTGCAGGACTTTCAGGCATTCCGGAAACCATACTGGAGCAAGTGTCGTCTTTTTATAAAACCGAACCTGTGACGGACATTCCGGCTGATAAAGCTGCTCGGGAAGTCCTGAAAAACCAGAGCTGGTTCACCAATGCTGTGGCGGAAATCCGAACGCGGCTTTCGCCGCGCGATCTTTTAACGGGATTGCAGGATATTGAAAAGGTGATGGGAAGGGCCCGGACGTTTGCGGGCGCACCTCGTGTTATCGATCTTGATTTGCTTTTGTATGGACAGGAGATCATCCATGAAACAGATCTGGTCGTACCCCATCCCTCCATGCATAAACGCCGGTTTGTCCTCGAGCCTTTGTGTGAGATTGCTTCCTATGCAATTCATCCTTTATTCGGGGTTTCGATGCGCGGTCTGAAAGACCGCCTGGAAGATCAGAAAAAGGTCGGGATTCATCAATAATTCAAGAAGAAGGTTATTATGAATATCATGAAAGTAGTGGTCATTTTAGTTGTCCTTTACATTGTTTACAGAATTGTCCGAACGATCGGAAAGGCAAAGGTGGAAAAGGTTAAAGCATATCGTGTGGACGACAAACCGTCTGCGGGTGAAGATCTTGTGCAGGACCCGTTCTGCCGCACCTATGTTCCCAGGAGTCAGGCATATGTGAGGGAAATTGAAGGCCGGCAGCAGTTCTTCTGCAGCCGGGAATGCTGTGAGAAATATCTTTCAGACAAAAAATAGTTGATCAGAAATTCAGGGGGAATTATGAAATTTTTTATCGATACTGCTAATGTTGCGGAAATAAAAGAAGGGTTGTCTTTGGGGATGGTGGATGGCGTCACGACCAATCCGTCGCTGATTGCCAAAGAAAAAAGAGGCTTTGATGCTGTCGTGAAAGATATCCTCGGAATCGTTGAAGGGCCCGTCAGCCTGGAAGTTGTTTCCCTGGAGGCAAAGGGCATGTTTGCCGAAGGAAAAAAGCTGTCGCGTCTTGGCAATCAGGTCGTGATTAAAGTCCCGATGACCACGGAAGGTCTCAAGGCAACCAAAATGTTTGCCGCAGAAGGGATAGACGTCAATCAGACATTGATTTTTTCTCCGCTTCAGGCCCTGATGGCGGCAAAGGCCGGCGCGGCGTATGTCAGCCCGTTTGTCGGGCGTCTGGATGACATCGCCCATGACGGCATGGAACTGGCGGGGCAGATTCTCGATATCTATGAAAACTACGGATACGATACAGAAGTGATTGTGGCCAGTATTCGTCATCCGAAGCATGTTCTGGAGGCGGCTTTAATGGGAGCGGATATTGCAACGATTCCCTTTAAGGTGATCACGCAGCTGGCAAAGCATCCGCTGACTGACAAAGGTATTGCCCTGTTTCTGGAAGACTGGAAAAAGGTACCGAAAAAATAACCGGGGGAAGTTTGCTCCACATGATTTCGTAAATCGAAACGGGTCTGAAACGAATGGAAAAGAGACGGGAAATATTCAATCCACCAAACATCATCACGATGACGCGCATCAGCATTGTGCCTTTTCTGTTTTTTCTGCTGACATCGCCGGGGCCCTTCTGGAGTCTGGTACTCGCGATTTTGTTCGTCGCAGCCGCCGTGACGGACTTGCTCGATGGTTTTGTCGCGCGCAAGTACCAGATGATTACCACCATGGGGAAATTTCTGGATCCTTTGGCTGATAAACTGATCGTCAATACGGCCATGATCCTGATGATCCCCATCGGACGGATTGACGCCTGGATTGTCGCCATTATCATTATCCGGGACCTGATTGTTGACGGCATCCGCAGTATTGCGTCTTCGGAAGGGCTTTACATCCAGGCCAGCATGCTGGGAAAACAGAAAACGCTGGCGCAAATCATTGCCGTGACCGCCCTGATGATTCATTATCCTTTTCTGGGTCTGGATGCTCATTTTGTGGGAACCGTCACTCTTTATGTAGCGTTATTACTGACCGTTTATTCAGGCCTGGATTACTTTGTTAAATTTTACCGGGAAACCGGCAACCGCTGAAATTATGGGGGCTTACACTTTTTAAAAACTTCATCATCCTCGAGGTTTCATTTTTCTATTGACAAGAAGAGTTTATTTGTTATAACCACCATCGTTCTTCAGTGAGCGGGCGTAACTCAGTGGTAGAGTGCTACCTTGCCAAGGTAG
>ERZ795058.753-NODE-753-length-47936-cov-9.318394_pt1 | contig 47936 bp, 43 predicted proteins | sample MGYA00375142_ERZ795058 | MGnify/ENA primary metagenome ERZ795058 (study PRJEB30187, sample SAMN05720210) | activated sludge metagenome | isolation source: anaerobic digester from wastewater treatment plant | place: Japan | collected 2015-04-20 ... | reverse complement strand
TCTGGAGAAACTGATGAAGACCCGGATGTGCTCTAGATGTGATTTGAGCGGGGCATCCCTGCGCGAGGCAAACCTGGGCGGGGCAGACCTGAGCGAGGCAAACCTGGCCGGGGCAAACCTGAGCGGGGCAGACCTGAACGGGGCAGCCCTGCGCGCGGCAAACCTGAGCGGGGCAAACCTGAGCGGGGCAAACCTGAGCGGGGCGCACCTGAGCAGGGCAAACCTGAGCGGGGCAAACCTGAGCGGGGCGATGTGGACGGATGGCCGACGTTGTGCAGCAGGTTCCCGCGGAAAATGCGAGTAACCCTGCGAGGGTTCAGGGTAAAAAAGTATCCTGAACAGAACTTGAGTTGAAGTGGCAGTATTGTTTGTGATTTGGAATTTGGAGTTTGGAATTTATCAATGCAAGGATAGGATTTTGTACGTTTCCTGGCCCAAAGCCCATATTATTTTCCGGCTTTGGCGGCGAGTTCTCTGATGGATTTCATGTATCCCGCGGGATCGTGGAAGAGGATGTCATTGTGGCCGGCGCCTCGCACCTCCAGCATCTTTTTGTCGGGGGAGGGCGAGGCTTCATAAAGGTCCCTGCCGTCCTGTATAGGAAGGATTTCGTCGTGCTCGGCGTGGATGATGAGAAGCGGCTTGCCGAATGTCCGGATTTTATCGAGATTGCGGAACCCGTCCTCTTCTGAAAGCCCGAAATGGCTCAGCCTGGCTCCGACGAGACGAAGCAGGGTATCCGAATGTGCAAAACCGCTTTCGATAACGGCAGCGTCGATCTTATCCCCGCGGCTTGCCAGCAGCTCGAGGGCGGGAGCGCTGCCCAGCGAGCGCCCCATAACGATCATGGGCCCGGTATGAGCTTCCGCCTGGAGCACGCCCCTGAAGAAATCGAATTCCGCATGGGCGTCCGTCAGCATGGAGGAGATGGAAGGCGTTCCTGTCGAGCGGCCGTAACCGCGGTAATCCACAACGAAGAGATTGAGCCCGGCGCCCAGGAAGAGGTCCGCGATATCGTCGTAGTCAGCGGCAATCTCGCCGTTTCCGTGGAAAAAGATGATGTTGGGCGAAGCCTTGTCTTTTTTGTGGAAACGCGCGCCGATCACGGCTCCTTCTACCGGGATCAGCACCGAATTATCCGGCGCTCCCCCGGCATATTCATCCTCCGGGCGTGGGTAGAAAAGGAACCTCGATGACCCGATCGCGTCGAGCTTCGATAGGTCTTTATGGTCCATCATGAATCCCTCCTCTTCAGCCCCTTTGCCTCACGCGAAGCGTAACAACAACCGAGGGCATTTTGTCCCCGGGGAAGCGGACATCCGTCGGCACAATGAGCTCGGGCGTAAGGACCACGGTGGAGGTGATGTTTCTCATATCTATGGCCCTGGTCCGGAGCCTGATATTGTTCTTGTATTGGCGGGGCGAAACAAGCACCGTCACGGATGAAGGCATGACTTCGATCTTCTGGAGAGAAAACCCGGCGGGCAGGCTGCCCGACGTCTTTACGTCCACCGGGGCGCTTAAGGGAACAAGCTTGTATGCGTTTATATATATGCGGTCGGGCTTCAGTCCGACAATGGAAATATTCGCCGGCGTTCTCATCATCGACTTGGAGAGTGCGATTTCCTGTCCGCCCTGCCGGACCTGGGCAAGATCGAGCGAAATTTTCAGGGAAGACGGATTATAGAGCTGGAACGCCTGCGCCGGGCCGGTGAGCATGACCCTGGCCTCGGTGGCCTTGGGCTCCTCGATGATCCATTCCGGAGACAGGTTGCGGTACTCGATGGGAACCGTCACTTCCCGTTGCACCGTTTCCCGCTGATAACCGAGGCCGAGCCAGAGAACTACCGCCAGGCCGACCGCGGTAATTTTTTCTCCGGCGTTTTCCCTGATCCAGGAAACGGCAGCCCGCGGCTTTTCCTTCGGAAAACGTTCCGCATAGAAATTCTCAAGGATGGCTCTTAACGCGGCGGCTTTTTCCAGGACCTCTATTTTCTTGTCCAGGGCTACGGAGATTGTTCCTTTTTCTTCGGAGATAACAATGCACAGCGCATCGGATCTCTCCGAAAGCCCGAGCGCGGCGGTATGGCGAAGCCCGAGGTTGCCGAATTCGGCCGAATTGGAGGACAGGGGAAGATGGCAGCCGAACTGGACTACCCGTCCCTGGCTGATAATGACCGCCCCGTCGTGGCCCATTGAATTCGGGTCGAAGATGCTCTCCAGCAGCGGCTGGCTGAGGACGCCTTCCAGCCGGATGCCCCCCTCAAGATGACGGTCGAGCAGCTCCTCTCCCTGAAGAACCAGAAGCCCGCCTGTTTTTCTCTTTGCCATATTGGCTGCGGTCTGGATGATGACCTCGATTTCATGCTCAAACGAGGCGGAATAGGTCCTTTTGCGAATCCTTCCCCAGAGCGCGATCCGCTCAAAAAAACGGCGGAGCTCTTCCTGGAAAATAACGATGAGCGCAAAGAAAAGTACGGCGAAGAATCCCTGGAGGATAACGGCGGTCATGTACAACTGGAAAAATCTCGACATCACGTAGATGAGTCCCATCAGGAGGATGCCTGCCAGGACAAAACGGGAGGCGGTTTTCTTGAACCAGATAAGAAAACCGTAAATCATCAGCGCGATGATCAGGATGTCGAAAACATCCTGAATTCTGAAAGTATTCCAGATAGATGTGAAGTCATTCATAGTCGCATCCTGAACGGTTCCGGGCAGAGGCGGCCCAAGCATCCTTCTTGCGTTCAGCCGGCGGAATCCGGAGTTTCAGGCCAGCTCTATAGCTGTGTCTCCCGCAACGGCGAAACATTCGAGCAGTGAATTTCTCTTTTTGACAGTTTCCCGGCAGTGCTCGACGATCCGGTCCACTTCGGCGTCTTCCCGGTCCTGGTTCAAATGGTACAGTCCGAACCGGCCGACTCCGGAATCCAGCGCGAGCTCCAGGGCGCTGGTATAAGCCGAATGCCCCCATTGGCGGTATCTCCGGTATTCGGCCTCCGTATATTCGGCGTCGTGGAAAAGGACGTCGGCTCCCGCGCTGAAATCCCGGTATTGCGCGGCCGACAGCCCCCCGGGATGCATGAATTCAAGTTCGTTGTCGGTGAGAAAGACGAAAGTCCGCTCTTTCTCGACGAACTTGTACCCGTTACCGCCGTTGGGATGGCTCAGGGGAATCGGAAAAACGGATACCGAGCCTATTTCGAAATTCTCGGGGCACACGGTCGTGTACTGGATCGAGGCCCTTACATCCGCATAGCTGACCGGAAAATTGGGTGGCGACATGATCCGCGTAAGCATCGTGTGCACGAAATCGAGCGCGACGGGGCATCCGTGGATCCGGATTTCCGACCCTTCCGAATACAAGGGCCGGAAAAAGGGGAATCCCATCAGATGATCCCAGTGCGCATGCGTGAAAATGAGATCGCAGCTCCGCCGATCCTCTTCGACAAGAATTTTTCCGAGGCGGCGGATTCCCGTCCCCGCGTCGACGATGATGGTCCGGTCGTCTTCCGTCCGGATTTCCAGGCAGGTCGTATCTCCGCCGTACTTGAGATATTCCTTTCCTGATACGGGTATTGAGCCCCTTGATCCCCAGCAGCGGATAAGCATAGGCGACCTGGCGGTTGATTTTGCGCAAAGGATGCGTATTGATAATGTATAAACCGGCAGTAAGTCAAGCAGGAAGCGCACTGCGGGGAAGTAAATCGGCACACGGTCAGCATTTTTCCGCCATTGCGGGAAAGAGTCCGTCCGCTGCGGCGCGGGCGGATTCGTCCGGAGAGAGTATGTCTTCCTCGCGCTTGAGAATGCGGGTCACTCTCAGGACCTCCTCCAGGGACGTTTTTCCTTCCAGGACCTTTCTCGCGCCGTCCTCGACCAGGGAAATCATCCCCCTTCTTCCCGCCTCTTCTTGGATCTGGTTGGCGTCGGAGGTTTTCAGGACGAGCCTTTTCAGATGCTCATCCATGATCAGGACTTCGAAGATAGCCGTCCTCCCGCGGTAGCCCGTATGCATGCAGGCGGGACACCCTTTTTTTGTGTAGATTTTTTTCGGTCCCGTCAGATCCGGATCGATGCCGATATTGGCCAGGGATTCGCGATCGGGAATGGCCGCCTGCCGGCAGCGTGGGCAGAGCACCCGGACGAGCCTCTGCGCGATGATAGCGATGACGGAGGACGTGATCAGGAAAGGCTCGATGCCCATGTCGATGAGCCGGGTAACGGCGCTGGCCGCGTCGTTGGTGTGGAGCGTGGAAAATACGAGATGGCCCGTGAGCGAGGACTGGATGGCGATCTCGGCGGTCTCCTTGTCGCGGATTTCTCCCACCAGGATGACGTCCGGGTCCTGGCGGACAATCGACCTGAGCCCGGCTGCGAACGTCAGGTCGATTTTGGGGTTGACCTGGATCTGTCCGATCCCTTCGATCTGGTATTCGATAGGGTCTTCGATCGTGATGATGTTGATATCCGCGCGGTTGATGCTGGAAAGGGCCGCATAGAGCGTGGTCGTTTTGCCGCTGCCGGTCGGGCCGGTAACCAGGACGATCCCGTAAGGCGACTTGATCAGATTGTCGAAAAGCCGGCCCCTTTTTTCGTCAAGTCCGAGGTCTTTCATCTGCAGAAGCGCCGTCGTCTTGTCGAGGAGGCGCAAAACGACGCGCTCTCCGAACGCGGTCGGAATTATGGAGACCCTGATATCCGCGCTCCGGTCTCCGATCTTGATGTCGATTCTTCCGTCCTGGGGGAGCCTTTTCTCGGCTATGTTGAGCCTGGACATGATCTTTATGCGGGAGACGAGCGGAGATTGCACTTTCCGGGGCAGGGTGAGGACATTGTACAGTATCCCGTCTATCCGGTACCGGACTTTCAGGGAGTTCTGATAAGGCTCGATATGTATGTCGCTGGCGCGGTCCTTGACCGCCTGCGAAAGCATTAGATTCACGAGGCGGATCATCGGCGCGTCGCTCGTGTCGTCGAGCAGGTCGCCTGTTTCTTCAATTTCGGAGATGAGGCTGTCCGGGGATTCCCCGCTCATGCTGTCCAGGAACTCCTGGGCGGAATTCTGCCCGAGGTCGTACGCCAGATTGATCGCCGACATGATTGCTTCTTCGGTCGAGATGGCGATGCGAAAATCCTTTTTTCCCAGGATCCTCAGCAGGTCGTCGAGCGCCTGGTAATCGGATGGATCGTTCACGGCGATCAGCGCCTCGGCCGGCGTCTCGATCGGAACCATTTTGTGCTTCCGGAGATACTGGATGGGAACCGATCTGGTGAAATCGGTTTTAATGTGCTCAAGCGGCAGATCCGGACGGAAAGGGATGCCGAGGTCCCTCCCGAGACTCTCCAGCGCCCTCCGTTCCGCGGCGGCTTTCTGCTCGGCCTTTCTCTTCGCGGGCGTGAATTCCGGGGAATGAAAATCAGGCCTGTTATAGGCAAGGGATTTGGTCACGGTACCTTCTCCTTCGAAAAGCTGTCTGGATCATGAAATTGAAAGATAAAAAGCAGAACGTTTCAGTAACGCTGATCACCGACTGCTTACTTTGTTTTTCCGCTCTGCGCCTCTTTTTCCTCCTTATTGCCGCCGTGGAGACGGATGATTCCTTCCTCGACATGGCCCATTTGGCCCCGCTTTTCCTGATAGACGTTCGAGGCTTCCGACTGGGTCCGGACGACGCGCGGCGTCAGGAAAATAAAGAGATTGGTCTTCTCGCGGGTGCTCGCTTTCGTCCTGAACAGGGCTCCAAGCCCGGGAATGCCGCCCAGGCAGGGCACCTTGTAATTGTCCAAAGTTGTGCTCTCGCCGATTATTCCGCCGATGACGACCGTGTGGCTGTCTTTCACCATAACGGTGGTATTCGCCGTCCGCTTGAGGGTTGTCGGCGCGGATACGCCGGAGATCCCCGAGCTCTGCGAGACTATCTGCGTGACTTCCTGGCCGATTTTAAGCCGGACGAAGCCGTCTTCATTGATATGGGGGGTGACCTTCAGCATGACTCCCACGTCCCGGTACTCATAGGTATTGTAGGCGACGCCGGTAGTAGCGGTGACGGTGTCCTGACGCGTCAGGTAAGGGACGTTCTGCCCTACCCGGATCTCGGCGTCTTCGTTGTCCATGGTCATGATCTGCGGCGTGGACAGGATATGGATGTCCTGGTCCTGCTGCAGCGCCTGGACCACGGCGCCGATGCTCGGGAAGGTGACTCCGCCGATCGTGATTCCCGGGCCGAGTATCCCCAGGGAGAATCCCGACGGGAAATTCGGTGTTGCGCCCGGAGCGGGGAAGATCGAATACCCGCCGGGATTCTGCCTTGAGCCCAGGCCCCCGGAGCCGATAAACGCCCCTGCGCCGGCGCCGGCGATCCCGCCGGCGGTTCCGATGTCCTTCATGGATCGCCACTCGACGCCCAGCCGGAAATCCTTGTTGACGGTGACTTCCATGATCAGCGCCTCCAGGTAAACCATCGCCTTCGGAACATCCAGGCTCCTGATAATGCCCTCGAGCACCTTATAGTCGTCCCTGGCCGCGGTGATCACCAGCGTGTTGGTTGATTTGTCCGCCTGGACCTGTACCTCCTTGGAAATGACCGGGGCCTTGCCCTTCTCCTGGCTGGGCGTTTTCCCGTCCCTGGTGGGAAGGTTCATGAGGACCTTCGCCAGATCTTCAGCGTTGGCGTTCTGCAGACGGTAAACGTGCATGGTCGACTCGCCCTTCGGGACCTCCCGGTCGAGAAGCGAGACGAGCTGCTTTATCCTGGCCGTATAGTATTCGCTTGCCAGGATGATGATGGTGTTTGTCCGGTCGTCGGAGAGAATGCGGATGGCCTGGGACCCTTTCCGCTGGCCCTGCTCGGCATGGAATACGGACGTGAGGGACTTCGCGATGTCCCCCGCATGGGCGTTCCGCAGGGGAACCACGGAAATCAGCTCGCCCGCCCCCGAGACGTCGAGGGCGGAGATGATCCGGAGAAGCCGCTTGATATTGGAGAGGACGTCCGTAATGACCAGCATGCCTGTCGGCGGATACGAGAGAATAATGCTGTTTCTGGAGATCAGCGGATCAAGCACCCGCTTGATCTCATCGGGGTTGGCGTGCTTGAGGGTGATGATCTGGGTGGCGATCTTGTCCCCCGGTGCGGTGAGATCGGCTTTGAGCCTCGTCTCGATATTCTTTTCCTTCGCATCCTTCGACGGAACGACTTTAACGACATCGCCGGAGGGAATCGTGGCGTAGCCGTGCACTTCGAGAATGGACTCGAATACCTTGTACGCCTCCGCCACCGAGATCTTCCGGGGCGAATAAACGGAGACGTTGCCCTTTACCTGCGGGTCGACGACGAAATTCTTTCCCATCATCTCTCCCACGGTCTTGATGAACACCTGTATGTCGACGTTGTCGAAATCCATGGTGACGTATTTGCCTTCGGCTGCGGCGGGGATCTCCGCGCCCTTTTTCTTCGCCGCGGCCGCAGGCCGGCGCGTGATCTTCTTTTTGACCGAGTCAGGCTTTCCGTTGCGCATTTCCGTTTTACGGCCGGCAGCGTTCTGTTTTGCCGGGCTGTTCTGCGGCTTTTCATCCGCCGCCGCTGCTGCCGGCGCGGCCTGGACCGAATGCTGCGGGTCGGAGGACGAGACGGGGCGGTCGTCGCCTGCGATCCGCGCACCAATGGATACTCCGCTCAGCAGCAGCACTATTCCGAGCGGGACTGTTATTCGCATAAGGTATTTCGTTATCTTCATTTCGCTATCCGATCACTTTCTTGAATTCGGGCATCTGCCGCAGGCCTTCGAGATCCCGGTCGTCCTTCGCCCACTTTGCCGCGTCCGGGTTGAGCCGGACCGCCGTGGCAAGGCATTGCAGGCTTTCGGACATCCGTCCGGATCGGGCGTGGAGGCAGGCCATGTTGTAATGCGGGTCGGCATAGAACGGATTGCCCCGCACGGCCTCGGCCAGGACGCGGAACGCTTCATCGTTCCTGTTCTGCATGATCAGGATCACGCCCAGGTTGTTGAACGCCTCCGAGTGGGAGGGGTTCAATTCCATAATCCTGCGGTAATCGTGCTCGGCTCCGGAAAAATCCCCGCTCCGCTGCCTTTCCAGGGCCCTCTGGTACAGCGCCGAAAGGTCGGCCGGGGGCCGGACCGCCTGCGTAGTACTGGCGGCGGCGGTCTTGCCGGCCGGTTTTTCCCCGCCTGCGTCCTGCAGGGAATAATACGTATACGCGCCTGCCGAGGAGAGGATTATCAGGGTGCAGATGAGGACGGCTGTGATCCGGAGATTGCGGCGGGAGCCGGCCGCGCCCCAGACGGACGAATTGATGATGTAGCCGTACCGGGAATAGCGGCTGTCTTTTTCTTCCTGCGCTTTTTTCAGGGCGTCGTTAATATAGCTCATGGCTTCTCAAGTCAAGTAGGTTTTCAAATTGAGGAACACTTCCGTCAATTCGTTGCGGTAAAACAGGATGAGACCCGCCGCCGTGCTCAGAAAAACGGGGATCAGGACGAGGAGGAGCCGGCGCAGGGAGCTCCTTCTCCTCGCCGGGACGCCGCGAAGGTCCACGAGGGCGTTGCGGACTGTCCTTCCGTCCACGAGGCTTCTGTTTTTCACATAAGCGACGAGAAGCGCCCGGTCGCAGATTGCATTTATGTGCCGCGGGTTGCCCCTGGAGGCGCGGTATATCACCCGGTGCGCCATGCCCGAAAACCGGATCGAGCCCCCGCCGGCCGCGTTCAGCCGGTGGGAAATGTACTCGCGGCACTCGTCCCGGGAGAGGGCGTTGAGAGCAAACCTGACGGTGATCCGGTCATTGAGCTGTTTCAGGGAGGGGGAAGCGAGGATGTCCTCGAGTTCAGGCTGCCCGATGAGGACTATCTGGATCAGCTTTTCCCTTTCCGTTTCGAGGTTGGACAGCATTCTTATCTGTTCCAGGGCGGAGTACGAAAGATTCTGCGCCTCGTCTATCACCAGAACCGTATTCCGCCCGGCGGAAAAATTGTCGAGCAGAAATTTATTCAGGCGGTCGATGTGCGCCTTTTTGCCGCCCGGCATTTCAAGCTTCGCCCCGAGCTCGTGCAGGATAGCCCCGAGGAGCTCCATGTCGGAGAGAAAAGAATTGAAGACCAGGGCGGTGTCCACGCTGTCCTCCAGGCTTGACAGAAGGGCCCTGCAGATCGTCGTTTTTCCCGTTCCGATTCCCCCCGTCAGGACGATAAATCCCTTGCGCTCATGAATGCCGTAAAGGAGATGGTTGAGCGCTTCGCGGTGCCTGCTGCTGAAAAAGAAATAGCGGTAATCGGGCGTGAGATTGAAAGGATTTTCACGCAGCCCGTGATATGCGGTGTACATCTGCTCCTCCGGCTCCGAAGCGGTGAGGGGGTCAATTCAGGTTCAGCGTGACCGTCTGCCCCCTCCGCTTGACTTTAATGGTATATTTCGCGCCCGGGGATACCCCGAATTTCTCCAGATTGCGGATGTCGTCCGGCTTTTCGATCGCCTCGCCGTTGACGGCTTGTATGATGTCCCCCTCCTCGAGGCCGATCTTCTTCAGGATCCCATCCTTCAGTTTGCCGACAATGAAACCGTTCATTTTGCCCCCCTCGAAATGAGGCCGGGCATTTGCCTGGAACATGACCTCTTTCATGCTCAGGGGCGAACCGGCGGGGGCTTCCGGCGAGGGCCGTTTAGCTTCCGATTCCGGCGAAGCGGGTCTCTCCGTTTTCGGCTTTGCTCTCAGGATTTCCTCCCTTTCCCCCGTTTTCAGCACAACGGCGTTCCTCATTATCCTGGTGATGACGGCTCCTTCCACGGCATCGCCGACTTTGAATGCCCGCTGCTTCTTTTTTTCACGGTCCATGAGGATCACGCGGCTGTGAGCCTCGTCCCCGGCGATCGTGCCCAGAAGGTCCAGGGGAAGTCCGCTGGCCTCGAGCCCCTCGCCGCCTCCGGCCCATGTTCCCGCCGTTTCCTTTCCGGTGGTTCCAAATAAATTCCTTTCCGCTATGGCCGAGTACGTTTCCAGCGGCGGCTTATCCGCAGCCTGCGGGGTTTCGCGCGTTGCCGCCGATACCGTATCAGGTGCGAGTCCCCGCAGGCGCGCCATTTTCCTGTATGTATCGGCGGCGGAGAAGACGATTGCGACCGCGGCGGCGGCCGCGATGACGAAAGACGGCCTGAACGCCGGAAAGCGGGATGCCGCCGCGCGAATCCGGTTAATGATATTGAAGCCGATTTTGTGCAAGCTGATGCCCATCATTCTACCCGCCCTGAATCAGATTAGCCGCCGGTTCGGCAACGGTCCCCGTAACGACCACGGAAAAGGCCTGGCGCGGGTTGCCGGCGGGGGCAAAATCACCCTTCATCGAAAGCCTGCTCCGGGAAAAATCGTCATGGAGGAAAACCCGCCCCCGGAAACTTCCCTGCACATCCCGTCCCGACAGATGAAATTTCCGGATTTGCATGGCGTTCCCCTGCCACGAAGCTTCCGCCTCCGCGGAGTTGAATCCCCCGGCCAGGGCCGGGATTCTGGATTTGAAATCGGCTTCCCTCACCGCGATGCGCAACGCCCCTTCTCCCTGGGAATTCCGGCCGGCCGCGGCCCGATAGTCGAGGGACCCGCCCGCGATCCCGCCTTTCAGAAGTCCCGCCGGGGAGTCGAGGAATTTGCATTCGCTGACCCGGATACCGGCAAAATCCAGGGCGAGCCGGAAGGGCCCGGAGGCCGAAAAAGCCCGCAGGAATTCCAGCTTCCCGTTGATTCTTCCCCCGTAAGCCCCTGCATCGAAATCGAGTGAGAGGCGTCCTCCCAGGAGCGAAGCGAAGCGGAACCGGACAACCAGCTCGCCGGCTTCCAGGGATGCTCCTTTTCTGAAGCGCACGGCCACTCCGCTCATCCGCATTCCGAGGGGGAATGCCGGCCGGCAGGACGAAATCGCGACCTCGGAAACGCCCTTCCCGGAGAGCATCGAGGCTATGCCGCTTCGCAGGCGATCCGGCGAGAAGAGAAGCCATGAACCCAGCAGCAACAGGGCGATGAGCAGCGCGAGGGTCGCTGCTGCGGCGGCCTTGAAATATTTTCCCATCAGGAAGTCCTCCCTGGTGAAGCCGTTTCACTGCGGATTTTCTGATAAGTCGCGATCTGAAACTGCGCGGAGAGATACCTGGGATCTTCCGCGCTGCGGCGGACCGAAACCTTGCGGAAACGGACGGCGTCCGGAGCGGAATCCGCGGCATGCAGGAAACGGACAAGCTGATTCAATGTGATTTTATCCATGCCCATCTCGAGAACGGACTCCTCGACCTCCGCGGAAAGAGGAGAGCGGCCCGGGCGCATGCTTTTGATGTTCGAGCGGACACCGGCTTCGCCGGCCTTCTGCTCGATGAAGGAATAGAGACTGAACCCGGGAGACCTGGAGGCGAGGGCGGACCGGACCAGTTCGAGGTCTTTTTTATAGCCCTCGAATTCCGAGCTCAGCGCGGTAATTTCCTTGAGGGTTTTTTCGCTGCTCCGGATGGATCTCTGCAGTTTGCCCCCGGCCTCGATGAGCGGGATGAGAGCGGAATTCACGGCAAAAAACAGAATGATCACGGCAAGGCCCGCGCCAAGCGCATAACGCTCCCTTTTCCCCAGTTTGTTCCAGAAGTCTTTTATCCTATTCACAAGTCATCCTCAGCTCGAATTCGACCCTGTTGCCGTCTTTTTTCTGATTCACCGCGTCCACCACTGTCACTTCCCGGAACAGCCGGGAGCGTCCGATTTCCCGCTTAACCGTCTCGACCGCCTCGATGCCCGCGGTTTCTCCCCTGAGCTCGACCTTTGCTCCGTCCAGGGAAATTCCGGTTATCAAAAGAGGGATTTCCGCCGGGACCAGACGCGATATTTCCTGGAGCAGGTCCAGGAATCCGGCGCCGCTCCGCGCGAATTTTTTCGCCTCGTCTATTCTCGCCTGGAGCTGCTGGACGGGGTCCACGATCCTCGGCGCATCCGGGCATTGCCTTGTGAAGGCCGCCGCTATCCCCTGTTTCAACTTCCCGAGATACATGTAATCCATGTACAGGCCGGCCCCCCAGTTGATCCCCAGCACGAGCGCGAAAAGGGCCGAAAGCGCGGCCGCCTTTTTAAGGCGGTTCACATGCTCCCGGAAGAATTTCTTTTTGCCTTGCACCCCCGGAACCATGTTGAACCCGTCTGCTCCCCGGGAGCCGCGAAGGGCGAGGGCGAGGGCCTGATTCATCAGCGCCGGTTTCCAGACGCGCCCTATCCCGGGATCGAGCCGGACAGCGCATGTCGCGGCTACGTCCGCAATTTCCGCCCGGGTCCGGAAGCGCCTGCGGATAAGGGCGGCGGTTTCTTCCGTCGCGCCGCTGCCCGTCAGAATGACGACGTTCGGCGAAAAATCCCCGTCCTTTCCGGAGAAGAACCTGAGGGTCTGCTCCAGGCGATCCAATAATTGCTTTATGCCGCCGTCCCCGACCGGTCTTCCGTCTCCCGACCCGCAGGGGAAGGCCCTGATCTGGACGATCTGGCTCCCGAGCATGAACACGGCCCCGGTCTCTCCGGACCCGATGTCGAGAACGATCCCGTTTTCACCAGGTCCGATCCTCGTCCGTACGGCAAGGGCCACCGGAACGGGTTCAATATCGATGACCGACACATCCGCTTCCCCGAAGACCTCCAGGCGCTCCGAAACTGCCGATTTCAGGACGGCCGCGGCCAGGATTTCCGAGCCGCCGTTCCGGGAAGTAATCGTGAAGTCTACTGCGACATCTTCAAGAGGGTATGGGATCAGCGGCTCCAGTTCGAATCCCAGCGTTTGGGCTATCTTCTTCTTCTCCCGGAAAGGCAGCCGGACGTTCCGGAAGGAAAAGATGGCCGCAGGCAGCGCCGTGATGCATGTTCCGCTCTTCAGCCTTGCCAGCACCGACTCGATCGCCTGCCGGAGTCCGCCCGCTTCCCCGATCCGGACAAGCGCGGTCCCGGTCACGCGGGCGTTTCCCCTGTATCCATGCTCTACCTGGACGGCCTTGACCGTGTGCCGGCCGATATCGAGTCCGAGAAATTTTGCCTTCATTGTTCCACCTTCCAGGAAAGGACCTGCAGTCCTCCCGGAGCTTCCCCCCTCCGCACGATACCCGTTACGGTTTCGCTCATTCCATTCATGAAACCCGTGGAGCGGATTTTGAAGTGACTGCTCCTGACAGTGATCAGTCCGGAGCTGATGTTTATCCCCGAAAGGCCGGGGATCTTTCTGTACCAGGACGAATCGGACAGGTTGCTCCCTTCCGATTGCCTGTATTTGTCCATTTGCTCCGCCAGATCGGCGGTTATCCCCGGAGCGAGGGCCTTCAACACCGGCAACGGCGCCGTATTGATATTGATTCTGCCGTCACCGTATATCGTCAGCAGATCGACCAGCCCGGGCGCCTTTCCCTTTCCGTAAAACAGATCGGGGGAAATCCCCCGGACCAGCAGAAGCTCTTCCAGGGAATCGACGGCGCCGTCTTTCGACGGATAGGGTTCCCGCTGATCTTTTTCAGAGGGCTCCGTGACGATGCTGTCGGCATCGAGCCAGTCCTTCACGGCGTTTACGATCCCGGCGGCGCGGTCGGGGCCGAGGCCGAATTCGGGCAGGCCGAGCAGGCGGACCATCACGTCCCTGACCTCCGCGTTATAACCGTCGTCCAGAACGAGACTGTTCACCGGGATTTTGCCGGATTCGTCCTCCACCTGGAGTTTGAAATAGCCTTCCGCGTAAAGCGACGAAGAAAACGCGGAAAGGACGTCGCTCCGGGACCACTTCGACAGGAGCGAGTCGAAATTCGCATCCTGTTCCGAAACGACGGTCCGTGCGAATTCGAAGCCCGATCTGGCGACGGTCGCCGCCTTCAGGCGGTCGCGCATATTGGCGGTTTCGCTGATCTCCGCCCGCGAAGAGGCGTTCAACTCGAGCGTTACGGCTATAATGGACCCGATGATGAGCAGCACCGTCACGAGCGCTATTCCGGGGGAATCGTTCCTTCTGCGGGAAGACATCATTTAGCCTCCGTCTGCGCCGCGCCGATCCGCGCCCGCGTCATGAAATGGTAAGGCCGCCGGTCCGGCCGGCCGCTGTCCAGTTTCAGGTCGATCTGCACGAGCGCGGGAATTTTTCCTCTCCGTCCCTCCTTGTCCGATTCCGAATCCCAGGAATCGGAAGACCTGCCCTCCGAGTCGGTCAAGGTGAAGTTGAGGGAGTGCAGCTTTCCGCAGACGGCGAATCCCGCGGCCGTCGATGCGTCCGTTCTCATGAGGACGTAACCGTCCGCATCATCCTTCTCCACGTGGTACCGTATATGGGTTGTCCACGCCGGCATTCCCCGGCCCGAAAGGTCCAGGCCCGAGCCCGAGTGGAAAGACAGGACGGGGAATACGCTGCGCTCCACTTCCCGGCTGGAAAGAACGAAGCGGTAAGCCCCCCCGTAGGAGCAGGCCGACTCGAGATCCCTGGTCATTCTTTCCAGCGCGGTCCGGGCCATTCCGTGCATTTCGTTGCCGGCGAGCGTATCCTGGGCCAGCCGGAAAGTTCCGTGATAGGCCGCGAACACGGTCGAGAACACGACGGCCAGGATGAAAGCCGCCAGCAGTACTTCCAGAAGAGTGAATCCGCTCTGGCGCAAATATCAACCCTGTTCCTTCCGGAGGCAGCGGTAGGAAACCAGATCCAGCCGCTGGTCCCTTTTCGTTCCGAAGCTTACCGTGAGGTCGATGCGCTTCAGGCTGCGGACGCCCGAGTCGGAGACCTCCAGCCGCCATTCATAACCGGGAAAGTCAGGTCCGAAATCGCCCCGCCCGGGCGCTATCCCGGCCGGCTCCTCGCTGTCGAGCTCCGCCATTTTCGCCTGCCCGAGCAGGCAGAGCGTTGCGCCGATCCTGGACCGGCTCTCCATGGAAATGCTGTCGGCCTGGGATTTGAGGGCCGCCACGAGCGCGATCGCCAGGATCGTCATGGCGATCATGATTTCCACGAGGGTGAATCCGCCCCCGCCCGCGCTCCCGACTCTGCGCACGGGCTTCATCCGGATGAATCCTGTTCCGAGAGCATCTGCACGGGCGTCTTCGCTCCTTCCTCCTTTTCCCAGAGGTCGACGTAATCGGCGTGAATTGCGACCGCGTTCAGAAACGGCTGAATGACCACCGTAACCTGCCTGTCCCCATGGGCCAGGTGAATAACGGCGGGCTGGGCATATCCTTTTCTGGAAAACCGGACGGCGGTCTCCCCCTCCTTCTTCTTGTCCTGCCCGTACGGATGGGCGTCCACAATCAGGACGTCCGCGGGCAGGCAGAACGCGTACTTCTTCACGTTCGTGCTTTTCTCCGGCGAAAGACTTGAGCGGAACTTCCAGAAGCAGCCCCTGTCCAGGTCTATCCGGAGGAAGGAGTCCTCGTTCTCGCGGGCCGCTTCGCTCCGCAGCTCCCTGCTCAGGGACGCTATTTTCCTGGCGGCGGAACCGAGACGGTCCTCCGTCAGGTTTTCCCTCACTTTGGGGACCGTCACGGCGAGCAGCACGCCGACCAGCGCCAGAACCACCATGAGCTCGATGAAAGTAAATCCCTTCTCACTCATTTTCCCAGTTGTTCAGGTCCCTGTTCTTGCCTTCCCCTCCGGGCTCGCCGTCCGCTCCCAGCGAGCTCAGATCGAATTCCCCGTGCGTTCCCGGCGACACATAGATATAGTTGTTGCCCCAGGCGTCCTTGGGAATTTTGCCTTTTTCCAGATATCCGCCTTCCCTCCAGTTTCGGGGGATTGCCCCCGTCGCAGGCTGTTCGACGAGTCCCTGCAGACCCTGCTCCGTCGTTGGGTAGCTTCCATTGTCCAGTTTATAGAGCTTAAGCGCCGTCTCGATGCTTTCCATCTGGATTATGGTTTTCTGCCTTCTCGCTTCCTCCGGGCGCCCCATTATGCGGGGCACGATCAGTCCCGCGAGCACGCCGAGGATGACAAGCACGACCATCAGCTCGATCAGAGTAAATCCGCCGCTTCTTTTTTCTTTTCTTTTGAGCATTTTCCCCCTCATCTATCGAACAAGTTGGTTCATTTCAAAAATCGGAAGGAGGACGGAGACGACAATGAATCCGACGACCAGTCCCATGATCAGTATCATGGCGGGCTCCATGATCGAGGTGACCACGGAAACGCTCGCTTCCACCTCTTTCTCATGCGCATCCGCGATGCGGTACAGCATGTTTTCCAGGTTTCCGCTCTGCTCGCCGACGGCGATCATCTCCGTCGCGATCGGCGGAAAAAGACCCGATCGAGCCAGGGGCGACGAAAGGCTCTGCCCCTCTTCAATTTCCTTTCCGGCGTTTTCCACGGCGTCCCGGATCAGGGAATTCCCGACGATGTTCTTGACGATGTCGAGCGAGTTCAGCAGCGGCACGCCGCTTTCCAGCAGAGTCGCCAGGGTGCGGCTGAAGCGGGCGACGGCCATTTTTCCGGTCAGCGCCCCGATGAGCGGCAGCCCGAGCTTAAAACGGTCCCACCGCTGTTTTCCGCGGGGCGTCCCGGCGGCATAATTCAGGAAGACGGCGGCAGAGACGGTTACGGCCAGGAGAATCCACCAGAAGCTCTGAAAGAAGCGGCTGGCTGCGATCAGGGCGATGGTGATCAGCGGCAGCGTCTGATTCATCTCTTCAAACACCTGCGTGATATTGGGCACGACGAACGTCACCAGGAAGAACATGATGAGACAGCCGACCGCGAACATGAACATGGGATAAGCGAGGGCCGTCTTGATTTTTCTCCGGAGCTCCTGCTGCCGCTCGAAAAAGTCCGCCAGTCTTTCGAGGACGAGTTCCATCATTCCCGAAGCCTCGCCGGCGCGCACCATGTTCACGTAGAAGGGAGGGAACGTCCGCGGAAAACTGGAAAGAATCCCCGACAGGCTGTTCCCTTCGTTCACCTCTTCCTTTATCTGGGCGAGGATCTTCTTGAGCTGGGAATGCGAAGTCTGGGCAACGAGAATATTGAGCGACGGCACGAGGGGAAGACCGGCCCCCAGCAGAGTGGCGAGCTGCCGCGTCATGGCCGATATTTCCGCCGGTCCGGTCCGGCTAAAAAAGCTCGCCACCGACCGGCCGGACAGCGGATCTCCCTTCCGGGAGACGGCCGCCTCCCGAAACTCAACGGGGAAAATCCCGCTCTCCCTCAATCTCTGCCGGGCGGCGACAATGCTTCCGGCATCGACAATGCCCTTGAGTTTCCTGCCATTCGTGTCCAGGGCTGTATATTCGTAAACTGCCAATTAAGATGAACCCCTTTTGGGCTAATTTCGATTGACCGACAGACTGTTTTAAAATGCTCAGATGCAAGGCGCGCAAGCCCGAGGAGCGCAGCATACTTTTTGTGTATGTGAGCACCGGAGGGCGAAGCGCAACACGGCAGATGGGCGTTTTAAAACCGTCTGTCAGTCGAAGCGGAAATTGTCTTCCAGTATCAGCTTCCGGCAGGCGTCGACCGCGTCCGGATCATAGAGGTGTCCCCGCCGGGCCAGGATCTCTTCCGCCGCCTTGTCGATCCCCATTGCCGGACGGTACGGCCGGTGGGAGGCCATTGACTCCACGATATCCGCGACTGCCAGAATTTTCGCCTCTATCAGGATTTCACTTCCGGTGATCCCTTCAGGGTAACCCGATCCGTCCAAGCGCTCGTGATGCTGATAGATGATCCGGGCGATCGGCCACGGGAAATCGACCGACTTAAGGATATCGTAGCCGACCTGCGGATGGGTCCGGACGATGACAAACTCGATTTCGTTGAGCTTGCAGGGCTTGTTCAGGATTTCGGCCGGAATGTATATTTTCCCGATGTCGTGGATGACGGAGGCCAGATAAATGCCTTCTATCTGATCCCTGCCAAGATCCATTTTATGAGCCATGGCGCACGCCAGCCCGGCTACCCGCTGCTGATGTCCGGCCGTATAGGGATCCCGCATTTCCATGGTTCTTTCCATCGCCTGGATGGTGCCTTTCATGGTCTTGCGGAGCTTGTCATAGCTCTCCTCGAGCTCTCGCCGCCATTTCCTGGCGTCCGTGATATCACGCGAGACCCCGCAGATTCCGACGACCCGGTTGGATCCGTTGCGAATCGGCGTCTTTATCGCTTCGAAGACTTTTACGCTGCCGTTCATGCAGAGCGGATATTCCTGCTTGACGATCTCGCCGTTGAGCACCCTCTTTTCGATGCTTTCAATCGTGCGCGCCGTATCTTCCCCCAGAATGTCCATCATCTTTTTTCCGATCACGTCGGCGGCCGGCCGCCCCAGCAGTTTTTCGGTGCCGGGATTCACCATGATGTACCGGAGCGACTGATCCTTCATGAAGATGGCGTCCTGCGCCGTATCGAAGATGGCGCGGAACCGGGCCTCGCTTTCCTGAAGAGCATCGTCGAAAGCGATCTGCCGCGTGATGTCTTCAAACGTCATTACAATTTCCCGGATCTCCCCGGGATGCTCCAGCAGCGGGGCCGCGTTGACGGAAAGAAAAACCCGGCGTCCGTCCGGCCACTCGACGGCGTGCCGGATATCGTAGACGGCAGCCTGTTGCGACATGACCCGGTAAAAGGGGAGTTCATTTTCGGGAAGCCTGTTCCCGGCGCCGTCCGTCATTTTCCAGGCCGGTTTGGCGTAGCCGCCGCCATTCAGGCCTTTTCTGCTGAGTTCCAGAACCTGTTCCGCGCGCCTGTTTGCAAACTGGATCCGTCCTTCGCGGTTGACGACCAGGATGCCCGCCGGAGTCGTATCCATGATGCGGGACAGCAGCACGCAGTTCCTGTCCATGCACTGGGCCGCGTCCGTGGAACAGCCGTTTTTTTCGGACTTTTCCGGCTTGCGCCGGCGCGAAACGGAATTCTTTTTGGGCCTCTTCGGGCTCGGAACGCAATACATTGTTCCGCCTCCAGGAGATTTTCAAAAGGGCTAACCCGCAGGAAATAGGACGAATAGGAAATGGCGCCGGAACGGCAGTGCCGGGGAGAAGCTGCTATAATGAATTAAAATAGAAGTTGAACGAAGGAGAGCTGGAAAGAGATTGTCCGGTTCGATGTTTTTTGTTTTTGCCTGGCTGCCTCTTCTTGGATATGCGCTTTATTTCGACTCACATTAGCCAATTGCCGGGCTTTAGTCAAGCAAAAGGAGAAGTCTGTTCTAATCCCCCGGATTAGAACAGACTTCTCCTTTTGCTTGCAGTTCGCAGTCGCGGAACCGGGAACCGGGGACTGGGAACTTCCTAATAGCGGTATTCCAGGCGGGGAGTATACAGTTCATAGCTGTTCCGCCCGGTTTCCTTGGCGTGATACATGGCAATGTCGGCGTTTTTGGCCAGGACTTCAAAAGTATCCCCGTCGTCCGGGTAGACCGAGATGCCTATGCTGGGAGTGATATGGAGGGAGCGGCCGCCCGCGTCAAAGGGCGTCCGGAAAGCGGCGATTGCTTTTCGGGCGATCTTGAGCGTATCTTCTTTGTTTTCCAGGTCGGAAAGCAGCAGCATGAATTCATCCCCGCCCATGCGGGCGACCGTATCAGTTTTGCGGAGAGTTTCTCTCAGCCGGGCGCCCACTGCCTTCAGGAGCTCGTCACCCGTTCCATGGCCGTAAGAGTCATTGACGTTTTTGAAATAATCCAGATCGAGATACATGACGGAAACGAAGTGTTTCTTCCTCGCAGCGCCGCCGATGGCCTGGTGCAGCCTGTCCATGAACAGGGTCCGGTTGGGGAGGCCCGTCAGATGGTCGTGCATGGCCATAAAGGTAAGTTTCCTCTCCTGCCTCTTACGGTCCGTAATGTCCCTGATGATGATTACATAATTGCTGATTTTCCCGTCCGCACCGCGCACGGCGGAAGTGCTTATTTCCGCCGGGAAGACGGTCCCGTCCCGGCGGGCGAGATTCCATTCGGTACGGAAAATATCGCGGGTCTCGACGAGGCGGTAAACTCTTTCCGCATAAGCCGCGAAGCTCTTATCCGAGGAATGGAATATCCGTGTCGATTGACCCTCGGCTTCCCGCCGCTCGAAACCGAAGGTGTTGAGGAAAGCATGGTTGCAGGACTGAATTATTCTGGCGCCGTCCAGGAGAAGGATGACATCCGTGGAACTCTCCACCAGCGTCCTGTATTTTTCCTCGGAATTCTTGAGAGCCTCCTCCCATGTTTTACGCTCGGTTATATCGTAGATCATGCCCTGAATAATGGGACGGCCTTCGGTCATCGGCTTCTCCTCGGTAGCTTCCGGGTTCGTACGGCAATGTGCGTTATCATCAACCCGGAACCGTTCAAGCTCAGCCCGGGGCTATTCGTACCGGAGCGCGTCGATCGGATTGAGCAGCGACGCCTTGTATGCGGGGTAAAAACCGAAGAAGATCCCTACCAGTCCGGAGAAACCGAAGGCGAGCAGGATCGACAGGGGGGAAACGATTGTTTTCCATCCGGCGAAATGAGACAGCAGCCCGGAGCCGGATACCCCGAGTATGATGCCGGCCAGCCCGCCGATCAGCGAAAGCGTGAGCGCCTCGATAATGAACTGGAGCCGGATGTCCCAGGACTTGGCCCCGACGGCAAGCCTGATCCCGATTTCCCGGGTCCGCTCCGTGACGGAGACGAGCATGATGTTCATGATCCCTATCCCGCCGACGAGGAGCGACACGGAGGCGATCGCCCCGAGAAGAAGGGTCATTACCTTTGCCGACTGTTCGGCCGCCTGCATCATCTGCGTCAGGTTCCGGATCGTGAAATCGTCATCCTGCCTGGGCCCGATGCGGTGCCGCTGCCGCAGGAGATCTTTTATCTGGGCCTCCGCCTCTTCCAGGTACTCCGGTCCCCTGGCCTTTATCCTGATGGACCGCACCATGCCGGGAAAGGAAGTGCCGAAGATCTTTTTCTGCGCGGTCGTGACAGGGATGTAAACGGTATCGTCCTGGTCATGCCCGGTCGGGGACTGCCCTTTGGATGCGAGAATCCCGATAACCGTAAAGGGGGCGTTTTTAATCCGGATGATCTGGCCCACCGGGTCCAGTTCTCCGAAGAGGTTGTCCGCAACCGTTTTCCCGAGCAGGCAGAATTTGGCGGCGCTGCGGATGTCCTGATCCGTGAAGTTCCTTCCCGATTGGAGGGGCCAGTCCCGCACGCTGAGCATCTCAGGAGTCGTGCCGACGACGCCCGTGGACCAGTTCTGGCTGCCATAAACGACCTGCGCGACCCCGTTCAGGACGGGGGCGACTTCGGCCACGGCCGGGCATTCCTTCTCGATAGCATCCGCATCATGGCTCGTCAGAGTCGGAGTGGTCCCGGCCCCCATGCGGATCCCGCCGGAGGTCGTGCTTCCCGGGAGGATCACGATCAGATTGCTCCCCATGCTGGCGATCTGTTTCGAGACCTGCTCGCTTGCCCCGGTCCCGATCGCCAGCATGGCGATGACTGCGCCCACCCCGATGATGATGCCGAGCATGGTCAGCGACGAGCGCATCTTGTTTACCCGCAGCGCCCGGAAAGATATTTTGAGGGTATTAGGTATACTGATCATTGGTTGCTCTATTTAACTCTGAACTCTGAATTTTTTTATGGCTTCGTCGCTCACGACTTCCCCGTCCTTGAACCGGATAATGCGCTTGCTGTATTGGGCGATATCGGGCTCGTGCGTGACCAGGACGACGGTAATCTTCGCCTCCTCATTCAGCTTTACTATCAGCTCCATTATTTCGATGCTGGTTTTCGTATCCAGGTTTCCCGTCGGCTCGTCCGCGAGCACCAGCGGGGCGTTGTTGACCAGCGCTCTCGCAATGGCAACGCGCTGCTGCTGCCCCCCGGAGAGCTGATTCGGGTGATGATGTTCCCGTCCTTCCAGGCCGAGCATCCTGAGGGCGGCCCGGGCCCGCTCCTCCCTTTCCCTGGTCGGTATATTCATATACAGCATCGGGAGTTCGACGTTTTCCAGCGCCGAAGTCCTGGGCAGAAGATTGAAGCCCTGGAAGACGAAGCCGATCTTTGCGTTTCGAATTTCAGCCAGCTGGTCCCGGCTGAGTCCCCCGATATCCCTTCCCTCCAGGAGGTAGTTGCCGCTCGTCGGCTCGTCGAGGCAGCCGATCACGTTCATAAAGGTCGATTTGCCCGATCCGGACGGCCCCATGACGGCCACGAACTCTCCCGGCGCAATGCCGATATTAACTTCATTCAGGGCGTGAACCTTGCTTTCGCCCAGATCGTAAATCTTGTTCAATCCCTTCGTCTCAATCAGAAACATGCTTTTATTTACCTGAAGAATCTCGGGTTCGGACCGGAGGGTGACGAATTCTGCTTCCCCTTTGCGAGGGAATCGATGATGACCTCCTGGCCTTCCTTCAGATCCCCGGATACGACCTCGGTATACGTCCCGTCGCTGATCCCCGTTCTGATCGGGACGCGTTTAGGCGTCTTGTTCTCCAGCACCCAGATGCTTGTCCCTTTCTGGTCCGGAGGAGGGGCCGACGGCGCAGCGGCTGCGCCGGAGCCGCTTTTTTCCGCCGGCATCCTGAAGCGCAGCGCGAGATTGCTGATTTTGAGAGCGTCAGCCATCCGGGCCGTAACGATCGATACGTTCGCCGTCATTCCCGGCTTGAGCCTGAGATCGGAGTTGTCGACCTTTACTACGACATCGTATGTGACAACGTTCTGGACGGTGATCGGCGCATTGCGGATCTCCGATACGGTTCCCTTGAAAGTGTTTTCGGAGTATGCATCCACGGTGAAATCGACCGGCTGTTTCACCTGGATTTTACCGATGTCCGCCTCTGCGACGCTGGTATCTATCTGCATCCGGGTGAGGTCCTGCGCGATGTTGAACAGGGTAGGGGTCTGAAAGCTCGCCGCCACCGTCTGGCCGACGTCGACATTCCGGGAAATGACGATCCCGTCTACGGGAGAAAGGATCCGCGTGTATTTAAGGTTGATTTCCGCGGCTTTCAGCGACGCCTTCTGCTGTTCGACCTGCGCCCTCGCCGCTGCAACCTGCGCGACGGCCGACGAGTAATTGGTTTCGGCGGTGTCGAGGTCGCTCCGCGCGATCAGGTTCCGGGCGAAAAGAGTGCGGTTCCTTTCGAAAGTCCTTTTGGCGTCAAGCTCGGCCGCGGCGGCCTTTTCCAGATTCGCGCGCGCCGCCCCGAGATTGGCCCGGGCCTGATCTGCCTGAGCTTCAAATGTGGCCGGATCGATCAGCGCAAGCAGTTGTCCTTTTTTTACGGGAGAATTGAAATCCACATACAGGCTCTTGATTGTTCCGGAGACCTGTGTCCCGACCAGGACGGTAGTGACTGCATTGACCGTTCCCGATGCGGTTACCGTCTGGTTGATGGATCCCCGTATTACCTTATCCGTTCTGAATTTCAGCTCATTTCCCGCTCCATGGAACGCGAAATATGCGCCGGCGGCCAGGACCAGCACAATCCCGGCAATGATCGGAACTCTCTTCTTCAGCATTTCTCTCGTCAGCACTGTATCTCCATTCAGGTTTTATTTATTGCGGCAAGGGCGTTGATGGAAAAACGGGTTATATGATCCGTGATGCCTTCAATCTTCTCCGGGGCGAATCTTTTTTTATTCAGAAAAAAGAGTCTGGTTTTGCTGTTGCCGAAATAGAGGCACTGCCCCAGGATGCTGGCGGCGCAGAACCGGACGGTCTCGGGATCTTTATCCCGGCCGACAATATCCTCGATGATCGAAACAAGGCGGAGAAAATTGGGATAAAAGACCTCCTTGATCAGGGAGTCGAGGACCGGAGTCGGCTCGATTATCTCGCGGGAAATAATTTTCCCGAACCAGGCGGAGCGCCCCGGATCGAGTATCCGGAAAAGGAAAGAGCGGATGTAGGCCCGGAGGCGGTCTTCAGGGCGATCCGCGCCGGTTGCACCGCCGTCGGGGGGGTATTTCTGGTACGACAGGAAAACGGCGTTGCGGAGGGTCTCCCGATAAAGATTTTCCTTGTCCCCGAAATGATAATTGATCGCAGCGAGGTTTACCGCCGCCTTTCCGCAGATGTCGCGCACGGTCGCCTTCTGGTATCCGCATTCGGCAAAAATTTCGCCGGCCGCTTCCAGAATCCTTTCTCTCGCGTTCGCTCCCGTTCTGTTCGCCTTTTTCATAAGCGCCCAAACATTTGTTTGAAACGACCGTATTAAATATTCGGACGCTTTGCAAGCGTTTTATTAACGGTAAAAAGTGAAGAGTGAAAAAGGAAGGTGAAAAGTAATAAGCCTCTCAATTCCTGCCTTTCTTGCTTTTTACCTTTTACTTTTCACATACTGTGACGACCCGGTGCGGCTCGTCCACGAACATCAGGTAGCACTCGACCGGCCGCCCGCCGAAGAGTCCCTGGAGGATGGTCCGGTAGCGGATCATCTGGGGACGGTACTTTTCGGTGAGATGGCCGACGCGTCCCGTCTTGAAATCGATAAGGGTGATGAGGTCGGGGGCGATGATAAGCCGGTCGACGATTCCGAAGGCGCGCGTATCGGATACGTGCTGTTCCGTAAGCACTTTCCCGGGCCGGAAAATGATCTCCCGCACCTTCGGGTCGCCGAGGAATCGATCGACGGCGGCCCGCTCGCCCGGGGTGAGGTTGTCCGGGATTTCCGCCTTGCGATCGCCGGTGAACCGGGCGAGCGCCGCGTGGATGCGCAGGCCGCGCTCAATTCCCGCCTCGATGGCGGCGGAGCGCAATGTCGGGTCCATCTCCCCGCTGTCGACCGGTGCGGCGGGGGCTTCGGCCGGATCGGTCGCAGTCAGCGCCTCGCAGTCGGGCGGGCGCGGCTCCTCGAGTCCGTAGTCGCACCGCCAGCCGAATTCGGTGCGCTCGGCGTCCGGTATGGACGCCTGGGCCGCGTTGATTATCCGCCGACTGAAGCCTTTCAAGACCCCTTCGCCGTCCGCCCGCAGGAGGATCGAAAGACTCTTTTCCGCCCGCGTTGCGGCGACGTAGATGAGGTTCGCCGTCTCTTCGGCCTTTTCTTCCATCAGGGCCGCCGCCCTCCCGGCGATTGCCTCTCCTCCGGCGATCGGGCCGGCGGCCAGAAAGTCCAGTTCATCCCTGCTCAGGTTCAGCGGACATCCGTCGTCGGGGTGGGGAATTGCGGGCGCCCTGTCGATCCCCTCTTTCCAGAAAAGGAGAACGTGGGGAAAACCCAATCCCTTGGTTCCGTGAATAGTGGCCAGTTTTACGCAATCGGCATGCTCTCCTTCGGGTACGGTAATGAGGTGCGACACCTTGAACAGGTATGCCAGGAAGGCGCCGGCGTCGACGGCATCGGGCCGGTCAAAGTAGAGCTTCGCCTCGTCCCAGAGCGTCTCGATGAGAATGCGGGGGAAATGCGACGCGAGGCTCCGCAGAGCGGACGCAAACGCCGCAAAGCAGTGCGGCCGGGGCATAGTTCCGATGCTTCCGGCCAGCCGGTCGAGGCAGGCCGCCGGCAACTCGCCGTAGCCCAGGGACGCGAGGGCGCGGGGGATGAAGCGTCCGTCATGTCCGGCGAACAGGGCGGCGAGGGAAAGGAAGAGCGCCGTCCCCTCGCGAAGAGAAAGGAGCTCGCGACCGCGTACTCCCGAGGTGGGTATTCCCGCCTTCGCCAGTGCGGCCGCGGCGTTGTCCATGTGAACGTTGGTGCGGCACAGGACCGCGATATCGCCCCAGGGGCATGCGCACTCCGCCTTTTTCCGTTCAACGGCGGCGACGAGCCGCTCGTAGACAGGCTCGTCGCGGGAGCCGCAGGCGACCGGAATGACCGCCGCCTCGGAGACCCCGCCATATCGGCCGTTCGGCTTTTCGGGAGGAGCCTGGAGGTTGACTTTGTCCGTCCCGGCGAAGAGCTCAGCGACAAGATTATTGAAGAAGCCGATCAGGAGCGGCGACGAGCGATAGTTGCAGGGAAGGGTCTCGGCGGCGATTTGACCGCTGGCGAGGGCAGGGGCGATCGAGGACCTCAGCCGATCGGGGGCCGCGCCCCGCCACCGGTATATCGACTGTTTCCAGTCCCCCACGAGGAAAATCGACCGTTCCCCCTCGGCAGTCTCTCCCACGGAGCCGAGGATATCTTCGATCAGCGGCCGGAGCAGCTCGAACTGGACCTGCGAAGTGTCCTGGAACTCATCGAGGAGCAGATGATCCGTCCGGTGGTAGCCGAGCTCATAAAGGCGATTCATGAAGAGAGGCCGGTCGGGGCTGTCAGGCCCGTCAAGGCCGATCAGCAGTTCGGGTACGTCTTCGAAATAGAGCCGTCCGAGCCTCTCCTTCTCTTCCGCAATCACCTCGGCGCGCCGGCTGGTGAAGCGCTTGAGAAGGGCGCTCCGCAGCCGCTTGGTGTTGATGAGATGTTCGGCGAGGAGGCGGCGCATGGAGGGATAGATTTCACGCAACGCGGCGTAGGCGGGAGTTGAGCGGTCTGCGGCGGCCACGTTGACCTCCGACAGATCGGATCTTTTAAAAAGCGCCCTGCCGAGGTCCGCGGCAGCGAGCGGCTCGAGCAGGGGGGCTGCCACCTGCGCGCGCAGGTTGCCCTTTGTCGATTCCGCGACCGCCTGCACGCGGGCCTGCAGCCGCTCGTACTCGGCAGCGAGGCGCGCCTGTCTGCCTTTGAGATCGTCGAGCAGGCCGCCGGGGCAGTCCCACGCCTCCAGCGCCTCTTTTCCTTTATCCAATTCCTGCAGCAGCGTCTCGGGCTGGAGGTGGAGGATGCGCGCCGCGATCACAATCTCTTCGATGTCGGCCAGGACGTGCGGATGCCGGAAAAAACGCTCGTCGGCGACGGCGGTGATGACGGCCTTTTCATGATCGTCTGCGACCTGGGGCACGTATTCTTCCGTCGAGAGGAAACGGTGAAAGAGCGCGTCTATTGTCGAGAAGCGGACCTTGGCGGCGCGCATGATCAGCTGCAGCTTCCCGGCGGCGCTCTCCTTTCCCTCCGCGATCATTTCGAGAAGTCTTTTTTCCATCTCGGCCGCCGCGGCGCGGGTGAAGGTGACGGCAACGACGAGTTGCCCATCTTTTCTGATATGGCGCCGGACCTCCTCCGTAAGCCGGAAGGTCTTCCCCGAGCCGGCCGAAGCGGTGACGAAGAGGCTCTTTACCATGGGCGCCTCACTGCCCTATAAAGGTCCGGCCTGAGGCAGAGCGCCTTATGGGGGCAGAAGGAACAACTCCCGGCTCTGTAATTGGGGGCGAAGCCTTTCAGGGCCAGCAGACCGTCGAGCCGCTGCGCGATGCGCTCCAATGCGGCCTCACAGGCGGCCAGGTCATCCTCCGCGATGCGGCTTATATAATCCCCGCGCGCTCTCGGCCGCAGAAAGAAATGGGCCGCATCGAGCCGGCCGGGCTCCGCTTTGCCGTTCTGGAGAGCCAGATAAACATAAATGAGCAGCTGAAAGCGATCATCGAAGGAATTGGGATCTTCCACCCGTTCCGCCAGCCGCTTTTTCCCGGAGACCTTCTGCTTTTCCCTGTATTTCAGATCGGCAATGAGCCGTTTTTCCCCTTGAAGCTGCAGGCGGTCGATGCGCCCTCCGATATGGTAGCGGCCGCCGCCGAAAGCGGCCTTCAGCTCGAGTTCGGCGTCGGTCACCCCGTCGGAAAAAAGCAGAAACATGTTCTTTTCCTGTTCCCACGAGGCGATATCGGCCAGGTAACTCCGGACGATGGCCTTGCGGACGGCCTGATCCGGAAGTTTTGCGAGGAGACCCGCATCGCTGTCCCAGCTCTCCTCAAACCGATCGCGCCAGAGCTCGATCGCGGGGCGATGCTCCTTCAGCTCCGCAAAGAAGCGGTGGAGGAAATCTCCGATGAGGAGGTTGGCGCCGTCTTCGCCTTCGAGGCACGCGGGGGGGGTCACCCCCTGAATATCGTCGAGTATAAAGCGGCAGGGGCAGGTGAGAAAAATTTTCAGCGATCTGAAGGACCAGGTGCGCCGCCGCAGCTTCTCCTTCAGTTCATCCGTGTTCTCTATGACAAGGCCGCCGCTCGTAGCGCGGAACAGCGCCGGAGCCAGCCGCCGTTTGACTGTTTTTTGGCCGAATTCGGCGGCGAGGAAAGAGAAGAAGGCCGATGGCGCCTCGCCGTTACCTTCGTCATAAAGGGCGGCGATGTGGGCCGTCCGGCCGAAGGAAAGTAACTGCCTGAGCGCAAGATCGTCCGCCTCATACTGCGTCCGGTATACGCGCGGCAGGTGGATCAGGTTCAGGTAGGGATCGCTTAAGGGCTTTCGCGGGAAGATGCCGCTGTTCATCGGCAGGATGACGGCGCGTTGAAATGGAATTCCGGTCGCATCGCCGAGCCCTATCACCTGGATCGGTGCGCTGCGGCCTCCGCGAAGCCGCAGCTTCCTTACGGCAATAAGGTACTCGGCCAGCTGCTGCCACTTGTCGGCCATGAGCGGGCGGAGCCGAACCAGTTCGTCGCACGCCGTGATCGCCGCCTCGAAGGCGGTGCGGTCGGCCTCGTCCAGTTCGTTCCACCGGGAGGTAAGCTCGGCGATAAGGTCCCGCCGCACGGACTGCAGCTCCTTTCCGTCGCGGATTGCCTCGCGAATCCTCTGCGCGGCCGCAAAGTGCGTGAAAGGAAGCCACGGCGCAAAGTTGACCTGTCCGCCGAGGGGGCGGGAGAGGAATTCCCAGAGATAGAACGAGAGCCTCTCGTCCAGAGGCACGATAAAGAGCTGTTCCTCTTCGCGGCGCGGCTCGCGCAGAAAGGAGTCGATTTCCCGGGCGAGGAGGGCCGGCAGCGCCGCCCGTTCGGCAAGTTCGGAAAATACGAGGCCATCGCCGGGGCTCCGCCTTTCAGGCACGCCGATGCGCCGGATGAGGGACAAGGCCGTCTCGTAATCTGGCGGTTCCGCCGGCATATGGGGTCCGAAAAGCGGCGCATCCATAAAAAGACGATCACGCGGGATGCTTCTGAAAAAGGACTGGTTCACAGGGCTCATGAGAGGCATGCCGAAAAACAATTCTCCATCGCCCGGCTTCAATCCGGCAAACCGCTCCGCCTCGAAAGGCGGATAGAAAAGACCACGGCCGGCAAGGCGGGCGCGGAACTTCTCCATCACGGAAAATAACCGGTCTATCCGTTGGAGCTGTTCGTGTCCGATCCGGTCCAGGGCGCGCAGCTCTTCGAGGTTCACCGAGAACTCTGCGATAGTTGCAAGGTAAGAGAGGAGCCGCCGGGTGTCGGCCGGGGAGAAGGAGCGGCCCTCTTGGCTGCACCGCAGGGCATGGAAGTGGAGAAAGGCCTCATCGTCCGGTACGGCCGTGCGGCCTGTCGCCTCTGCGATGCGGCGGGTTCTGTAGTCGTCGAAGGAAAGAACGGCCGGCAGGAGGCCGCCGATCCGGGTATGGACGAGATGATGCAGGAAGTCGCGGCCGCGTCCGGTCATCGAAACGGCCGTAAATCCGCTCATGTCCGGGTAACGGGTGCGCAGCCGCTCAATGAGGGCGTCTGCCGCCGGACGGCGGTCATCGATCTCAGTGTCATGATTGTCGAACTGATGGGGCATAGCGGTTAAATTCTTGTCAATAAATCTCAGCTTCCAGTTTCGGAGTTGCGCTTTAAACAGGGTTGTTATTGCACGGATTTCGTTTGCAGCGGCAGATTACTCATGTTTCGATCCGTAGTCAATAAAAGCCTGCAAAGGTGAGCTTTGACGTGCCTTCTTAGTTTATGATAGGGTGCCTGCATGCCGATAAACGCAGATAAACCGCATTTATGGAAAAGCGACGTCGAACGTTCAATCGACTTTTACAATGATTGGTTTATTCGTTTTGCGCCGGATACTGCGGAGTTCTTGTATGTAAATTATGGTCGCGTTATCCGAGATTATCTGACGACGCGAGTGACTCTCCTTTCCATTCATCAATTTGATCCTGATGAGGTTCAGTTCGACGACGCACTCGTATCGTCGTGCATCGTGACTTATCGCAAGGCAGTTCCATCTCGGGAATCAGTATGCGAAATGTCATACGGAGGGGACTACCTTGATCCCTTAACAAGAAAATCTATACTGCTGACTCAATTGCGCGGACTGAACAAATGGACAATGCCCCACTTTGAACAGGGGGTCAGTGGTGCGGAGGATGTAAGAGTTAAGGATGACTCGCGAATTAGCTGATGTCCTTAGAGATGGTCGAGATCGTATGATTGAGGTATTAAACATTCTGGAATCAATACCTGTAGAGTCCGTTTTACAGGCGGGCCGTTCATATGGAGGAGGTCTTCACAAAATTGAGCCGAAAGAACTTCTTGAGGTAAAGCTTCCTGAACTTCCCTCTTGGTTGGAAACCGGGCTGAAAAACCAGAAACTGTTTTGATTGGGGGTCAGGTCTTTAGGGCCTGTTGCTCAAATAAACTCATTTATACTTTAATGTCCGGAACCCGGCCCCACCCGCGCACCGAAAATTTCCGGAAAACCGCTGGACTGTTTGGGCAACAGCCCCTAAAGACCTGACCCCCTTATTTCGCCCACCGTTCGAGTTTTTCGAATGCGTCTGCGACGGCCTTGAAGAGGACCTCGTTTGTGATCGGCTTCCTGAAATAATCGTCGAAACCGGCCTCGCGGCACTCGTCGATATCGTAAAGAGCGCCCCAGCCGGTCATGGCGTAAATAATGGAAGACGGTTTGAAGCGGCGGATTTCCCGGCACAGCTCGATTCCGTTTATCCCGAAAAGCTTGAGATCGAGGAAAATAACCTCGATTTTTTCGCTCTTCAGGATGTCGAGGGCTTGGCTTCCCCCTTCCGCGGACAGGACTGCATATCCCTCCTCGGTAAGGACGTCTTCGAACAGGCTCCGGACCGATTCTTCGTCGTCAACGATAAGAACTTTTTTGCTGTGATTCCAGATCTCCGGCATGACAATCCCCCAAAAAAAAGGCCCATGGCAGGGAGGCCCCACGGGCTTCTTGATGCGCTAATTTTATAATCGGCGAACGGCAGAAAATCTGAATCCGGATTCCGGAATAATTCTCAATCAGGCCCGGGAAAAACCCGGCCGCCTGTTCCGCCTCCTTACCGCTCGAATCCCGCCAGGAGCCGGCGTGCTTTCGTTCCGCGCTCTCCCCTGCTGTCGAGAACGTCCCTGACTTTCTTCGAGAGCTCTCTCATGCTGAAAGGCTTCTGGATGAAATCGTCGCAGCCCTGTTCCATGATTCTGACGGCCTGCCCGTTGAGGCTGTATCCGCTGGAGAGGATCACCCGAACGCCGGGATTTATGTTTTTAAGCTCTTCAAAAATCCGTTCGCCGCCCATCTCCGGTATGATCATGTCCAGGATGACCAGGTCGATTTTGTCCTTCTTGGCCCGGTATATTTCCACGGCTTCCGCGCCGCTGCTGGCCGAAAGGATCCTGTAGCCGAGCGTTTCCAGGATTTCCCGGCTGACTTCGACCACGGTTTCCTCATCGTCGATCAGGAGAATGGTCTCGTTCCCTTTCAGGATCTCATGAGAGATGTTCTGCGCGATTTCAGCCGGTTCTTCCTCCGCAGCGGGCAGATATATATGAAAAGTCGTTCCCTCTCCTTTTCTGCTGAACACGTTAATGACCCCGCCGTGCCCCTTTACTATCCCGTAAACCGTCGCCAGGCCGAGACCGGTCCCCCGTCCCATTTCCTTGGTGGTGAAGAACGGTTCGAATATCCTCTGCCTCGTCTTCTCGTCCATTCCCACCCCGGTGTCCGTGATGGAAATCTTCACGTATCTGCCAGGCTTGAAATAGAACGGCCCCGCGAAGCCCTCGTTGATGGCGGAGTTTTCGGTGGCGAGAACCAGTTCGCCTCCGCCCGGCATCGCCTGCCAGGCGTTTACGTAGAGATTAAGGAACACCTGCTCGATCTGCCCCTGGTCCGCTTCCACCTTCCACAGGTCCTCGCCGAGCATGCGGCTCACTTTTATCTCTTTTTTCGTCCTGCCGAACATGGTCGAGGTCTTTTCCACCACCTCGTTCAGATTTATCGGCTTGACTTCATACCTGCCGCCCCGGGCGAAGCCGAGGAGCTGCCTGGTCAGGTCGGCCCCGCTCAGCACCTGCTCCTCGATGCTCTTCAGCCGTTTAAAGTTCGGATGGTCCTGATCCATATCCATCATCATGAGGGATGTATATCCCTGGATCCCCATGAGCAGATTATTGAAATCATGGGCGATGCCCCCGGCCAGCGTGCCGATCGCTTCCATTTTCTGGGCCTGGAGAAATTCGGCTTCGAGCTGTTTGCGCGACTGCTCCGACGTCCTCGTTTCCGTTATGTCCCGGATAAGCTCGATCGCGCCCACGAGGTTCCCTTTCGAATCGTAAAGCGCGGTCGCCGTGCCCAAAAGGTAAACTTCCCTTCCGTGGAGGTTCGGGATGTACGACTCTCCGCTGATGATCTGGTCGTTTCTCCGCAGATTCGAATACCTCTTTTCCGCGTCCTCATCATGCTCCAGGACCAGATCGATCAGCATCGGCCTTCTCGCGCCGTAGAACGGAAGGGCGTATTCGTAATCGTCCCTGCCGAGCATGTCTTCCGCCTTGACTTTCGTCATCTGTTCGATGGCCCGGTTCCAGGCGATCACTTTCCTTTCGCCGTTGATCACCAGGGCGGCGTCGGGGAGGAAATCGATGATGTTCTTGAAGCGCCTTTCCGACTCGCGCAGGGCCTCTTCGCCCCGCTTGCTCACGGTCACGTCTTCGAAGACGGCTACGATTCTCTCGCCCCTCTGGTCTTTGCCGATGCGCGAGGCGCTCACGCGGCACAGGAGTTCGTTCCCGTTCCGGTGGAGGCACGGGAATTCCAGGTCAAGGCCCCAGACCGGTCGCGACTCAAGGTCATTGCGTATCTTCTTCCAGAGCTCGCTGCATTCGGCGTCATTACGGTACAGGATCCGGATGTCCTTCCCGATCAGCTCCTTGGGCTTCCATCCGAAGACGCCTTCCGCGGCGTCATTGACGAAGGTTATCCTGCTGTTTTCGATCCCGAAGACCGCATGCGGAATAGATGCCAGGATGGAGGATTCCGAGGCCGCCAGCTCCTCCAGTCTCCGGCCGGCTTCCTTCTGCTCCGAGACGTCAATAAAGTTGCCGAGGGTCGCGCGTTCCCCCTTGAACCTGATCGACCGGACGGTTTCGATGTTCCACCTGATCTGCCCGTCCTTGGCCATGGTCCTGAATTCATAAGAAGAAGAGCTCTCCCCCTTTATCATCCGGACGGCTTTATCGCGGACCGGATTCCGGTCATCTTTGTGAACGAGGTCGAGGGGGCTCATCCCGCGCAGTTCCGACAGCGTATATCCCGTATAGCGCTGGAACTGGGGGTTGGCGTAAACGAACCGCCCCTTCTGGACCACGTATACTCCAACGGGCGAGCTGTCGGCGAGGGTCCTGTACAGGTCCTCCGCCTGCTTCCGTTCGGTGACGTTTTCGATGACGCCTTCGAAATAGGCGATCTTCCCGGCAACGTCCCGGACCGCGCGCGAGCTCTCGGAGACCCAGATGATGCTGCCGTCCTTGCGGTAGTATTGGATCTCGAGACCGGAGACGGAGTCGTATTTGTCCAGGAGCCTGATGAAGGCATCCCTCCGCTCGGGCTCGACGTACAACTGGGTCCTGATGTCCCGGACGGACTGGATGATCTCCTGGGGGGAATCGTAGCCGAACATGCGGGCGAAGGCCGGGTTCGCCGTGATCAGGCGGCCCTCCGGGGTGCTCTGATAGATGCCTTCTACCGCGTATTCGAATATGTTTCGGTATTTCTCCTCGGCCTTGCGCACCCTCTCTTCGACCAGCCTGCGTTCCGTGATGTCCCGCGCAATGCCGCACAGGCCGATGATGCCGCCGTCCGTGTCTTTCAGCGGCACCTTGATGGTATGGAAGGCCCGGATACTGCCCCTGATCGGCTTGACGATCTCTTCGTCGACTGTCTGGCCGGCCAGCACCCGCCGATCCATTTCTTCGAATTTCCGGCCGATTTCCTCTCCGAACAGATCCAGGTCGGTTTTCCCGACCATTTCCCCTGCCTTCATGCCGAAGAGATCCGCCATGGCCTGATTGACCACCGTGTACTTAAGATCTGCGTCCTTGATGAAAATGGAATCTTTTGCGGATTCAATTATGGCGACAAGCTTCGATTCGGAACGTCTCAGCTCGTTTTCCGTTTTCTTCCGCTCACTGATATCCCTGGCGACGATAAGCACGCCCGAGGGTTCCCCTTTTTCAAGGATAACGGAGGAATTGACCTCGAAGGAGACTGATTCGCCGCGGCTGTTGATCGCCTCGACCTCGTAAAAGAAGGGATCCTGGTTGCCATGCCTTCTCTCTTCGAATTTGGACTCAGCCTCCGCCAGGGAAGACGGGGCGATCACTTCGGTGATGGCCCTGCCCCGGGCTTCTTCCTTGCTGTAGCCGCTGAAGTCTGCCGCCGCCTGATTGATATAGGTCACGCGACCGTCCAGGTCCAGGGATACGATAAGGTCGCGCGCCGTTTCCGTGAGCAGGCTGAATTTTTCTTCGGCCCGGCGGATGATTTCCTGCGAATGCTTCCGGTCGGTGACGTTGCGGAACGTTCCCTGGGTGGCGTTTTTCCCTTTGTAGAGTATGTAGGAATGGGAGGCTTCGATCTCGATGCGCCGGCCGTCCCGGGTTAAAGCGGTAAATTCGTAGGTGGAGTCCAGGGGTTCTCCCCGCAGGCTTTTTTCCAGGCGCTCTTCAATAACATGCCTGCTTTCGGGGGCGACCAGGGACATGAAATCGAAGTCGGGGTCCATTAACTCCCGGCGGCTGATCCCGAAAATCTCCTCGAACCTTGGATTGACGTATTCGATATTGCCGTCCGACATGAGATAGACGGCGTCGTCGGCCTGGTCGGCGAGCGAGGCGTAAAGCTTTTCGATCTCCTGGGACGAGTCGCCCCTGAGCCAGAGCTCAAGCCTCATCCGTTCATAGCGCATGAGACGGCGACGAAGGTTCTCGACCTCCTGGAGAAGCTGTTCTCTGGTTTTTTCCGCATCACTCATCAGGGACTCCGGGAAGGGAAAAGACTAAATTCCCTTGTAAACAGAGTTTAATTGCCGGGATATCGGATGTCGGATTGTTTTTCTGATCGAGACTTGGGGGTACGAATTCCTTGGGTTATCGGTAGTTTCGGGAAATCCCGGAAAATGTCCCGGGGTACTGGCGCCGGTTCTGACATAAAGGCGAAATACGCCCCTGAGTTGATGGGGGGTTTGTAGATTAAACCTGCCGAAAAAAGCAAGCTAAAAAGAACCAAAGCGGAAGCCAAGAATTCCATTTGGTTTTTCATCAGAATGGGAGAGCAGCCCCGTCCGGGGCCGCCGGACTTTTCCGCTTGTATACTAAGTAATTGAATTATATGCGTTCATATTCCGACCCCGGAACGCGGCGCAAAGGAAATAAACGATCAAAAAACCAGGGACACTTCCCATATTTCTCTTCCGGACGCATCAGTCGAAAAACACGGTAATATTCCTTTTTTTTTTGATCACAGATTTTTACGGCTTGGTCGATGTGAATTAATGAATGACGGCGGTTTGGTAAAGTGGAAATGTAATCGAGGGAAAAAAGAGGGAATTTCCAATATTTTCATGACGAGACGCAGCCGGCAGAAAATATGGGAAGTGTCCCTAGTTTGTTTATTATTTGGTTACGCAACAAGGGGCTATTTGTATGACAGAATATTTGCATATGCAGGGCAGGCTCCCGGGTGTCATGGTGAGCCTGTCGAACCACGCCCGGAGCACAACCCTTCGACGGAGCTTGACCTGAGTTTATCGAAGATCTCAGGGCAGGCGCTGCAGACTCCGTCCCCGCGGAGGCGGGGATGGGCGTTTTCAAACAGCCTGTATTATTTGGGCGGCATGATGAGAGCTACTCCATCCAATACAACCGTGCCGTCCTGGTTCGTGCAGGTCGTCTTCAGCTTGACCCGATTTTTTTCCGCGTTCTTCTCGATTACCTCCACGCGGGCGGTGATGGTATCGCCGATACGCACGGGGGCCATGAAATTGAGCTCCTGCCTGAGATAAATGGAGCCGGGTCCCGGAAGATGCATGCCGAGGCAGGCCGAGATAAAACCCGCGCTTAACATGCCGTGGGCGATCCTCGTTTTGAAGAAAGTTTTTGAGGCGTAGGCCTCGTTCACATGGGCAGGATTCAGGTCTCCCGATATACCCGCATAAGCATATACGTCTGATTCGGAAACCGTCTTGGCGAATTCGGCCGCATCCCCTATGCTGATTTCGTTAATGGTCTTCCCCTTCATCTCAATCTCCTTAAGGCAGACGTCAGACATTGGACGTTAGGCATTTGGTATTAGGTATCAGGCTTTGGGTTTATCCGGGCACTGGTCATCTGTTGTCTAAATGCCATTGCACACCCAAGCCCATAACCCAATACCCATAATCTATGACTATTTCCCATTACCCATTCATTCCGTTTTTGGCCGCCATTGCCGGGACGGTTGCTTTCTTCCGGGAGCGGGTTTTCGGTTTTTCCGGCGCGGCATCCGCCTGAACGGGAACCGCCTCTCCGTCGCGGTCCCTCAGCCAGCGCACGATTTTAGGTCCGAATTCCTTCTGCGTTTTTGAACTCACATAAATTCCGATGTGGCCCGTGTCGAGGGCCACGTCCTCCTTGTCCCGGCTCGGGATCAGGGGAATGAACTTATCGCTGCTCGAAGGCGGCACGAGGTGATCGAGGCGAGCATAAATGTTCAGGACCGGCATGGTTATTTTCCGGAGGTCCACGATCTTTCCGCCGATGTTCAGTTTATTTTTTACGAGCAGGTTTCTTTTGTACAGGTCGTTGATGAACTGCCGGAAAGTCTCGCCCGGCACGTCCGGGCTGTCGAAAATCCATCTTTCCATCCGCACGAAATTCTCGACGAAGTCCTTCTTGTGCACGTTCTCGAGAAAGCCGACGTACTTGTCGATGATCAGCCGGGCAGGGTTCAGCATCAGAAACCCGAGATTCAGGAGATCGCCCGGCATGTTGCCGTAAGCCTCGACAATTCCATCCGCATCAATGGACCGGGCCCAGACATTCAGCAGATTCTCGTCCGTATCGAAATTGACCGGCGTCACCGTCGTCACAAGATTTCTTATTTTCTCGGGATGAAGGGCGGTGTAGATGATGCTGAACGTCCCGCCCATGCAGATCCCCATCAGATTGACCTGCGGTATCCCGTGTTTTTTCCGGATGTGCTCAACCGCATGGTCCATGTATACATTTACGTGGTCGTCGATAGTCAGGTATCTGTCGATCCGGGTCGGAAACCCCCAGTCGATCATGTATACTTCAAGCCCGGCTTCCAGGAATCCCTTCAGGACGCTCCGGTCGGGCTGGAGATCGAGCATCGTTTCCCGGTTGACCAGCGCATAGGTGATCAGGAGGGGCGTCTTGAAGCGGAGTTCCGCCGGCTTGTAATGTTTCAGCTTCACCCGGTCTTCCTGGTATTCAATTTCGTAAGGAGTCTCGGCGATCGCAGTATGAAGAGGCCCCAGGAGAATGTTCCTTGCTTCCCGAAGGCGGTTGGCCGTTTTCGCGGTATCCATGGCCATTTTCGCCAGCAGAAAATTCCCCGAGATATTCAGCGGCGACAAAAGATCTTCCCAGTTCATCTTCTTCATGGCTTCACCTTTTCTCCAGTTCGCGGACCCTTTTTTTAAGAAGATAGACTTCCCGGTACAGCTCATCCATTTCCTTGTTGGTGGGAATCGGCAGATCCTGGATAATATCGATCATGAACTGCTGCCGCGTTTTGCGGTAATCCTGCAGGGCCTTAAGCGTCTTCTCGAGAGATTGCAGGTAATCGGGCGATCTGAGCAGGCCGCTGTAATTCTTTTCCAGATTACCGATCCAGGCCTGGTAAAGGGCTTTCGATTCCTCGGCCATATTGTCGCCTTTTTTTTCAATTTTGGGCATTTCCTCCTGCAGGGCCTGAAATGCCCGCTCCAGCGGCGTGTAGAAAATATGTATGAATTCCGATAATTCGGACTGGAACTTGTTGAACTTCTCCATGGTCCGGTTCACCCGTTCCTGGTAGAACCGTGTCAGCCCGAGCTGGGGTATGTTGAGGAACTGGTTCAATTCCTTCTGGTACATCTCAAACCACGCCCGCGTGATCGACCGGGCGATTTCCCCCATATTCGAGACAAACTCTTTTTTCTCCTCGGCCTTTTCCTCCCCTCCCTGCTGGAGGAGAAAGTATCCCGCCCAGAAGGGTTGGGCTATCTTCATGATGAGTTCGGGAAGGATAGCGGCCGGCTGCAGATTCCCGGGCGCGGATTCGCGGCCGGTAACCGAAAAGAACGTGCCCCACGTTTCGTAAAGCGTGCGCCAGAGATCGGCTGCCTGGGCTGCCTCCGAGGACTGGTTTGCTGAAAAGGGAAAAGGTCCGCCCGCCGCACCGGGCAAGAGGCTTGCGGCCGGGCCCCAGAAATCTGAACCCGCCTTCATCCATGCAGAAAAGAGGTTTTCCGGACTGCCCGTCCGGCCTTTGTCCTCGCCCATGCCCCACCTCGCTTTCCGTATAAGGTCGTGAATAGTGAGTGAACAATTAAAAGAAGACGGACTGGCCTATTTTCTATCACTAAAAGGGATCGGGGTGCAAGGCATAACGTCGAAAAGAATGAAGTTGCGAGGATGCGAAGTTGCGAGGATAGGTGACTTTAACCGGGAGGACCTGTTTAACTGCGAAGGATAGAGACCTCCTGACTTCTCAGCCTCTCAGCCTCCCAACTTCGTTTTTTTTGTATTTTTTGTGTCTTTGTGTGATTAATTTATTAACAAAATATTCCGGGAGGCGTCATGGACAAACACTTCCTTGAATTCTGGGGCAACTATCTGCTCGGGATGGCGAGAAGCCGGGAACAGTTCGATAACGCAGCGCAGTTTTTCCGGCGCTCGCTGGAGTTATGGGGATCTCCGCGGGAAGAGGGGGCCGGGAAAGAGCATCCGGACGAGATTTCCCGCTGGATAAAAATCGGGGCGGCGCACTTCCAGGCGCAGATGGATCTGTTCCGGAAAATTTACGGCCTGGAGGGAAATCCGGAAGAAGGGTCCGCAAACCCGGCGGAATGGAACAGGGCGGCGGAGAATTTCCGCAAGTCCTTCCGGGAATTTTTCGAGTTGCTCGGGGTCGTGCCCCGCGAGGATTACGACCGTCTCCGCCGGAATTGCGAGGAGCTCAAGAAAAAATTCGCGGAACAGGAAGAGACGATCCGCCGGCTGAAGAAGACGCGCGCGGAGAAGGGCCCGGACCCGGAGCAGACAATGCAGGCCTTCGAGGACCTGATCCTTAAACAGGGGAAACAGTTCCAGGACATCATGGACTCGTTCGGAAAAATGTATTCGAAACGGGATTAGTCATATTGCCGCGGTTACTTTTCCTTTTCCGTATCCAGGGCGAAGCGGACAGGGCCGCGGTATTTCTTTTCTCCGAAGCGGGTGTGGAGCGCGCAGTCCGAGGTCGGGAGAGACCAGGAAGTTGCGATCGCGCCGTGCCCCTTCGGGAATTCCGTTACCTCTACGTCCACGAAATCGGCCGGGGCAATCGCGGCGTCCTTGTCCACCAGATCGTCTTCCGCCGCATAGCACAGCAGCCACTTTATGCCTTTCTCTTTTATTCTCTTGAAATTCAGCTCCCGGCCGAACAGCTTCACCGGGAGGGTTCCGTCCGGAGTCACGGGGATCGTATATGAATCGAAGCTCATTTTAGTGACGGCGATCGGCAGATCCGAGCGCTCGTACATCAGCCAGTAATTGAGCGCCGCCGCCGTGCTCGTGATCCTGACGCTTTCCGGCTGGTCGAACATCATCAGGTTGCGGTAGAACGCGAAGAGCGGCGCCTCCCGTTCCATGCTCTTCAGCTTGTACACCCAGCTCATGACTTTGCCGTCCACGACGCGGTTTCCGTTCGGAAGGGTTTTGACCGCGTATCCCAGGTCCCGGAAACGGGGCGGCAGATGGGACAGGTAATCGATCAGGGATTTGCTGCGCATGCCGTCCATCGGCGCGACGCAGGTGATGAACGCATCGACCAGACCGTCGAGCTCTCCGGAGAGCAGATTGCATACGCTGACGTAGCCTCCCTGACAGAATCCGACCAGCGTGACCGGCCTGCCGTGCTTTTCCTTCAGCGCTTCGCAGAAGCGCCGCATATCGAGGCAATCGTCCTCTCCCGTCATTACCTGGACGGGAGGCGTGTCTTCGATTTTTTTCATGATCCGGATGTACGTCGGGATGCCCTGGTTGGCAAAGGCGTGAGTGAAGCTTTTGTTCTCCCTGGGGAGGAAGGCAAGGATGCTGGCGCCGAGGACGTATGGGGGAGCTATCAGGACGGGCTTCCCCTTTTCCCGCACCTTTGCTTTTCTGTCCGTCGGGAGGACCTGCCATAGATCGAACCGGTCCGTTTCTCCCGCTTTCACATAGCCGCCGTTATCGAAATGGAATCCGAAGTCGGGCTCGATGCTCCGGATGGCTTCAGGGTATTTGTATACGATCGCTTCCATAAGTCCGGACTGCCGTCTCGAGTGGTCCCGGATATCTGCGCCGTCACGCAGAAAAACGGTGTTCAGCCAGGCGCCGAAAGCCTTCCCGACCTCCTTCATCTGATAGTCGTGCCACGCGGAAAAACTGCTCCTCAATCCTTTCTTCGCGATATCCGAGTTGAATTTCATGAGCTCGGAATAATCGCTGCAGGTCTGGACGGGGAGGGTCCGGACGATCTTCTTCCTTTCCAGGTGGAGAAAGGAATCAAGTGCGATCCAGTAAGGGGTCATGAACTCGTTGACGTACGACATCATTCCGCTGACGCACATTTGGTGCGTCCTGACCTGTTCCGCGGCGGCCTGAAAGAACTTGAATGTATTTTCCGAATACCGGCTCTGGAGACGGATGGCGGATGACAATGCCTTCCAGGGAAGACAGTAAAAATTCATCATCATATTGAGAACTCCTTAACTGAGGAGGGCTACCTCCTTCTGCCTTGATGTTTTCCGATATTCCAGGGGTCTGTTCGAGCAGGCCTGATAAGGCCTCGATCTGTTTTTCGAGCGTGAGGAAGATTGTGAATGCGTTGTCGAAAGCCGCCTTATTGAATGCAACCGTCTGCTTCAAAAATTCCTGATTCAGCATAGCCGCACCCCCGTGTTGAGTTAAATTTTTTCCTCCTTTTCAAAACAAATTTCGGCTTTGTAGAATTGCATCGTTTGCTTTGCAATTCCGATTGGGTCCATGTTATGGAAGCCTCCTCGCAGGTAGAACAAGATTGTCTTAGAAAATTGCAGGTCTCTTGTCAAGAGTAATGTTGCAATGCAAAATTGCTCTTGCAATTCGGTTCAAATAGATATATTGACGTTAACAGTCCTCAAATTTTGCATTGTGTCATTGACGAAAAATTCGAGGAGACGGGGACATGGCCGGGAAAGTTCTGCTGAAGAAATATACCAATCGCAGGCTCTACGACACCGAGAAGAACGCCTATGTGACGCTCAACCAGGTGGCTGACCTGATCAAGCAGGGCAGGCAGGTTGAGGTCATTGACGCTAAAACAAAAGAGGACGTGACCGCGTTCATTCTGACCCAGATCGTGCTCGAGGAGGCGAGGAGGAGAAATGTCCTGCTCCCCGTTCCGCTGCTCCACATGATCATCCAGTACGGGGAGACGGTCCTCGGGGATTTCTTCGACCGTTACCTTCAGCAGATCATCAGGAATTACCTCGCCTACAAGGTTTCCGTAGACGAGCAGTTCGGAAAATGGCTGGACCTCGGCGTGCACATGACCGAGGCGGCAAAAAAGACCATGGCGGGCACAATGAGTCCGTTCAATTCCATATTGAGCCTGTTTCCCGATAAAAGAAAAGAAACAGAAGACGAAAAAGAATAGTTCACAGTTCGCGGTTTCGGGCGGCTTAATTTCCCCGGCAGGACTGAGAATTGTGAACTGTAAGCTGTGAACTATGAAAAACCGGGGTTATGTCTTTCATGATCCTGATGAGCTCCGGAAGACCTCTCCCGCATTTCGCCCATAGCTCTCCTCCAGGCTGGTCTGCGAAAATCTGCGGGCCGATATGGCACACGAAATTCCTGTTTTCATTGGGAGCGAGATAGATTTATCTTCCGGTCCGTCCGGGAACTTCTCCGCAACCTGGTCAGGCATTCCCGGGCCACGCGCGGACGGGTGGCCCTGATTAAATCGGGCGGATTCGTTGAAATAAGGGTGGAGGACAACGGCGTCGGCATAAGGGAAGCGGACCTGGCGAAAAAAAGCAGCTACGGTCTGTTCAGCATAAAGGAGCGACTGGGGCATATTGGCGGCATACTTATACTTCATTCCGGACAGGATTCCCCGACCGTGTTCACGATCAGAATACCTTCGAATCGGACCCCATATCCAGGATGATTCAATACTCTCTCTTCCTTAAAACCTGACAAATAACTTGTTTTTTTCGCGAACTATTATATAGAACCTTTAATAGTCGGCCCACGGGAGTTCCTTTTATCCTACAAAATAGAAGTGAGAGGTCGTACCGATGAGAAGGGCTGCGAACGTGAAAAAAAAGTCGACGAAAAAGACGGGTGCGAATAAAACGAATTCTAAAAATATAGAATCCGTTCCCGCCAGAAAGGATTTTCCCATAGTAGGCTTGGGGGCGTCCGCAGGCGGCCTGGAGGCTTTTCAGCAGTTTCTGAAGGAAGTGCCCACGGACAGCGGCATCGCCTTTGTCCTGGTGCCGCACCTTGATCCGGACCACGCGAGCATGATGTCCGACCTCCTGCGCAGGTATACGACCATGGAGGTCATCGAGGCCCAGGACAACGTAGTGGTCAAGCCCGACAAGGTTTATATCATCCCTCCCAAAAAAGATATCGCCATGCATAAGGGCGCTCTCCTGCTCACGAACCCTGAGAAGCCGCGGGGCCTGCGCATGCCTATAGACTTCTTTTTCCGCTCCCTTGCGGAAGACCGGGGAGAAAGGGCCATCGGCATCATCCTCTCGGGGACAGGCACGGACGGCACCATGGGCGTCCGGGCGATTCGCGAGGCGGGGGGTATGTCGATGGCACAGGACGAAACCTCCGCCAAGTACATCGGCATGCCGCGGAGCGCAATCAATACCGGTCTGGTCGATTATATCCTTCCCGTCGAGAAAATGCCGGAGCAGCTGATCTCCTACATCTCCCGTTCTTATCCGAAGAAGAGGCCGAAACCGGACGAGCTGAAAGATATTCCCATATCCTACCGGAAGGTCCTGTCGATGATCCGCCTGAAGACGGGCCACGATTTCTCATATTACAAGAAAAGCACTATCTTCCGGCGCATCGAGCGAAGGATGAACGTACACGAGACGAAGGATATCAATTCCTATGTGAAATATCTCCAGGAGCACCCGGAAGAGATCACGATGCTTTTCAAGGAGCTCCTTATCGGCGTTACCAATTTCTTCCGGGACGCCGAGGCTTTCGATATCCTCAAGAAGAAGGGGCTGGCGGCCGTGCTCGGCGACAAGCCTGAGGGATATCAGACTACAGGGGTAAGATAAGAAACCCTTAAAAACGTTACAGGTGATCACGTCGATGCTTTACGGAAGGTTTACGAGGGGAAGATCAGGCCCACTATCAAAACATTCTTGATGGAACGGCCCGCGCGGCGCCTGACTGTCTAAAATTTTTCCCAGGCCAGAATCTTGCCGTTTGAAACGTACAGGAAATCGTTCCCGACGACGTGGCCGTTTCCCCGCCTATACTGCGAGACGGTTGATCCGTTCCGTTGAACCTGGCCCGTCAAGAAAAACTCTCCATAGCACTTCTGCACCCTGGAAAGAGTCATTCCAACCCGGATCTTCTTGTAATCGCCTCCACATTCCTTTTTGACGTACCTTTCAGCGCTCTCAATAGATCCATTTAACAGGCTGACGAACTTCGGGGAGAAGCTAATCGTATCAGGCAGGGAGTTATAATAACTCATGAGACTTTCAAAATTTGCGATCGCGGCCGCTTCCTTACCACGCGCGGACGCCCGGCGTGCTTTAAAAACTTTCCCAGGCTAGGATCTGTCCGTTTTTGACAAATAAATGAACGCCGCCTCTACTATAGCGAGAGACGATTCCATATTTGGTCTGCACCTGGCCGCGCTGAAAAAACTCACCATAACATTTGTTGGCGCGATCGAGGGTCATCCCAACCTTAATATTTTTATAATCGTCTCCGCATTCTTTCTGTAAGGAGGCGATGTAAGCATCTCTTTCCTTTTCTTCCTGTTCAGCGCGCTTCATGAAATCTTGATGTTTCTTTTTTGCAGCAGCAGCTGCAGCAGCCCTTTTCTTTTCTGTTTCGGCAAGCTCGGCCTTGATAGCATTTATTTGTTCTTCTTTTCCAGTAGCCACTTTCCGTTCTTGATCTGCCCGCGCGGCCGCGAGCTTGGCGACGATTGATTCATATTTCTCAGAATTTCCTTTATAGGATGCTTCTATAGTTTGTGAGAGCTTCTCTGAAAAATGAAGCGTGGCAGGCAATTTGTCGTGAAGGAATCTTACGTTTTTGAAATGACCAAGGGCGAGATTTTCATTCCCGGATGCGATAGCCTTATTGAACTTGGCTGATTCCGAACAGAACCGCAGCACAGTTTCGACCTCATTAGAAACCTTAGAATGGAGTTGCGGGTTCTTAATGATAAATGGGCCGGACGTGAATAATTCATAGGCACCATGCAGATCGCCGGCGAGAATCTTCGATTCAACATCCGTCAGGTAGTCGCTGCTACCGAGAGCGGAAAAAGGAAGTGAAAAGCAAAGGAACAATAACAGGGCCATCATCCGTGGTTTCATGGATCCCTCCTATTTTTTCTTTTTCGGCTTATCTATAACATACTCTCTGAGATTATTCCTTATATCCCTCCTAGCCTCTAAAACTCTTTTCACCAGATCCAGACCTTCCTGGTCTTCTTCCCTCAGCATTTCGAGGATTTCCAATAATTCGGGCGGATCCTCTTTGATTTTATAGTCGCCGATACTTTTGAAGCCTTCTTCTTTCATGGGCTCCTCGCCTTTTGTCAGCCAGTCGTAACGGATGCCGTACGTCCGGCATATGCTCAGGGTCAGCTGCTCAGATGGCTCGTTTTTGCCCGTCTCAAGCAAAGAAATGTACGACGTTACTACCCCGAGCTTTTCTGCAAAAGCTTCCTGCGTCAACCCGATTGATTTTCTAAGTAGCCTGATTCTTTCGCCAATATTCAAATTGTTAGCCTTTAACATTTTGACCTTGACAAATCTTAGTCACTAACATATATCAACGGCCATGAAAGCAAAACGATTAGCCACAACAGACAAAAAAAGGGCGCTTTACATCAGATCATTGATCGTCCTCCACGATGTGAGCCAACAGGATATCGCCAAGGAACTCGGCGTTTCCACAGCCACGGTATCCCAGGTCATCCACGGAAGCCGCAAGGGCATTGCGCGGAAGGGACCGAAGATCGCCAGGATCAAGAAAGCCATCGCGGAGCGGGTGGGAAAGACGGTCGATGAGCTATGGCCATACAAGGACCGAGATGAAAATAGGGTCCAAAACTGATGGGGGAAACAGCTTTTATTCATGGCCTAATTCTGCCCTATCGAGATTTTTCCGGAGTTTAGCAGGGAAAAATAAATCTGCAACATCTAAAGCGAATCTAAAAATAGACAGTCGAAAATAACAAAATAGAAAGCGGTTGGCAATGGCTAAAAAACACCACATCGACGACTCTCAGCCATCCCTTTTTGACCTGATTCAGCATGCCCAGGGAATAGAGGCGGCCCCATCCAGTGAGGGAAGCCTCAACATCCAGGACCGCCTGCGACGCTCCCTGAGCGACGGCATCAAACAATCCCCTCTTTCCGTCCACATCATCGCCGGCGAGATGAGCCATCTCCTCGGCGAGACCATCACCGCCGAGATGATCTACTCATGGACGGCGGAAAGCAAATCCAATCACCAAATCTGGGGCAGCCGGCTTCCGGCCTTTTGCCGGGCGGCCAGATGGCGCCAGCCCCTGGAGATCATGACCAGGGCCGCGGGGGCGTTCTGTCTTCCGGGCCCGGAGGCGCTCAGGGCCGAGATCCAGAGGATGCGAGAGGAAGAGCGGATCTTAGCAACCGAGCGGCGGAAGCGGGAAATTTTTTTAAAAGAACTCGAGAACCAATGAAAGGAGATGAGAATGGATCATTTAATTAGCTTCCTGCACAGCGGAGATTACGTGCAGGCAACCGTGGAGGTGATGGAGGCCGCCTGCAAGCGCTTCGGCGCGGAGCAGGCGGGGAACGTGATCAGCGAATGCGGCTTTTATGGCGTGAGAGCGGACAAATCGGATGAAGAAATCATCCGGAATGTGCTGGAGGAAACCGGGATTGAGATCAATGCCGAGGATATCCGGTTTGTGCGTCTGCTTTGCGCGGCGGAGGATGCCGTGGAGCGTGCCACTGTGATGCTGGATGACGCGGTAAGGATGAAGGACTGGAGGAAGAAATGACCAAATCGTACACCCGGATCCAGTCCGACATGAAGCTGATCGAGATCGTGGAGCATCTGCTGAAGGAGCTCGATCCTCAATCCGGGGCCGACATCGCCCGCGCCCTGGGCATGCCGCACGCCACGGTCATGAGCCATCTGGCGAGTCTCATCGACGCCAAATGGGTTGTGCCGGCGGGCGGAAATTACGAGCCGGGACCGAGGCTCATGGGAATGTATTCGGCCTACAAGCTGGGCCTGCAGGGGAAGCTGAGCAAGATTCAATCTGAACTGGAAACGTTGGAGGCATGACATGGCAGGTGATCAGAAGGCGGCAAAAAACGAGGAACGGGACATCGATCAGAAAACCCTCAAATGGCTGGTCGGCACGCCCGCGGGTGATGTCAATTTCAAATCGAACCTGAACCGGGCCAACGAGGCCACCATCAGGGCGGCCCTGGCCGAGATCTCCGGGAAGCCCGGAAACAAGACGGCGCAGAAAGCGCTGGAGCGGCGGCTCAAGATGCTATTGGCTGATAAGCTGGATACCGTGGAAGCGTTGACCCAGAGGCAGAATCAGGGCACGGCCCTGGAAATGGGCACCCTGATGGCCGAACGTGAGGCGGAGCAGAAGCTGAAAGATGAGCAGACGCAGAGAGAGGAACTGATTGCCCAGTGCTACAAAGTAATAGGGCAAATTCAGGCAATGGACCTAGTTAGGAATTTTACCGGCGTCGGCACTTTTTCGTGGCTGAAACAGGTCAAGGACAGCAAGATTTATAAGAAGTTGCCCGAGATCGGGACATGGGAAAAGTTTTGTGAATCCGTGGGGATATCTAAGAGTTCGGCGGATGAAGGCATCGACAATTTAAAAACCTTCGGAGAGAATTTTTTGACGACGTGTCGGCAATTATCAGTCAGTTATCATGATATCCGCCAGCTCAGATATCTAACCCAAGACGGGGAAGTGGTTTTAGATCAGGATGCCAACACCATTACCATCGCCGACGAGACCATCCCCATCGATGAAGACCACGCCGAGGACCTCCAGGCCGCCATCGAAAAGGTCATCGAGCAGAATACGACCCTCACCCAGCAGGCCGAGAAGCTGAAGAAGGGCGCCGACGAGGTAGTCAAGGAGGAAACCAAATCCCTGCGGGCCGAAGTGAAGGCGCTGGTGAAAGAGGTCAAGCGCCTGAAGCCATTTGACCCGGACGAGAAGGACCGATCCTTCTGCGCTGAGCAGATGGAGGAGATCAAGGACGCCACCCTGTCATGCATCGCCACGATGTCCAAGTTCATTGTCCGTGACGACGTCCAGGAAGATCCGGTCATCATGGGGCAGGTCGAGGGGCATATCCAGACGCTTGAGTTGTGCCTGGCCGATCTGAGGAAACGATGGGAAGAAAAGGTCGTCCTGTTCGGACGGGAGTGAGG
>ERZ795058.750-NODE-750-length-47985-cov-7.915168_pt1 | contig 47985 bp, 57 predicted proteins | sample MGYA00375142_ERZ795058 | MGnify/ENA primary metagenome ERZ795058 (study PRJEB30187, sample SAMN05720210) | activated sludge metagenome | isolation source: anaerobic digester from wastewater treatment plant | place: Japan | collected 2015-04-20 ... | reverse complement strand
TTCGAATACTCTATCGCCGAGAGCCTCACCTACCTCGACTCAAAACGAGCCTGGCAAATGAGAGAAGAATTCTTAAAAGATGCAGATGATAGCCTCAAATTTGCTATCATCCAGAGTCTTACTGGTCTTGATTCAGAACAAGCCTGGCAAATGAGAGAAAGATTATTAAAAGAGGCAGGTGATGGGTTCGAATACTCTATCGCCGAGAGCCTCACCTACCTCGACTCAAAACGAGCCTGGCAAATGAGAGAAAGATTATTAAGAGGTGCGGATTATGACCTCAAACACTATATCGCCCGAAGCCTCGCCGGTCTTAGCTCGGAACGCGCCTGGGAGATGAGAAAAAGATTACAAGAAGCAGGAGCCGGTAAAGAGCTTATCGCTTTTAGCATTAATGGCGACGTTGATGCCGCCATCGCTTGGCACCGCCGTATGGGTTTACTGCCTTACCAAATACAAGAACTTATAGAGCAAGAAGACAAAGTTTAACAGTACCCTGGGTGGTATTTACCCAGCATAGTTTTGTTAGAAATTTTTTAGCACCTAAGCAACAGGTTAGTTGTGTTGTTTGGACGACTTGTTATTGGCGTTGAATTATCGTTCTTAATATCATATAATCAAACCGAGATGAACACTTTTTCTCCTACCGAAGGCAACAAGGAGACCTTTAAGCGTTGGCAAGAAGGCGGTGTTTATAATGCCCAAGAAAAAGATGGCAACAAGCACTATGTTCTTAATATGTTCCCCTACCCCTCGGGCGAAGGTCTTCATGTTGGTCATATTGAGGGGTGGGTCGGTAGTGATATTTTAGCACGCTACTTTCGCTCAAGAGGTTATAATGTGTTGTACCCGATTGGCTGGGACGCTTTTGGTTTACCAGCAGAGAACTTTGCTATAAAAAAAGGTGTGCATCCTCAGAAAACGACAAGCAGTAATATTGCGCGCTTTAGTGAACAGCTAAAGGCACTAGGTATTTCTTGCGATTGGTCAAGAGAGGTTAACACCTCTGATCCACTGTACTATAGGTGGACACAGTGGCTTTTTTTACAACTTTATAACGAGGGGCTTGCTTACCGCGCTCTGGCAAAGGTTAATTGGTGCAATTCATGTCAAACAGTGCTAGCTAATGAGCAAGTCGTTGCTGGCCGTTGCGAGCGTTGCAACAGTGCTGTTGTGCAAAAGAAATTAAAACAATGGTTTTTCAAAATCACCGAGTACGCCGAGCGTCTTTTGGTGGATGTGGAAAAGCTTGATTGGCCAGAACATATTAAGGCAATGCAACGAAATTGGATCGGGCGTTCGCGAGGCGCAGAAATAGATTTTGTCGTACCAGAACTAAATGAAAAAATAACAGTTTTTACCACAAAGCCCGATACACTTTCTGGAGCTACTTATCTTGTTTTAGCGCCGGAACACCCGCTTGTCTCAAAATGCGCTACAGATAAACAGAGAAAAGAAGTAGAGGCTTATTGCACGCAAACTGCGCGGAAAACAAACCTCCAGCGTACCGACCTTGCCAAAGAAAAGACAGGAGTTTTTACGGGGAGCTTTGCCCTTCATCCAACAAGTAAAGAAAAATTGCCTATTTGGGTTGCCGATTATGTGATTATGGATTATGGTGGCGGGGCTATTATGGCGGTGCCCTATGGCGATACGCGCGATATGGAATTTGCGCAAAAATTTTCCCTGCCAATGAAAAAGATTACTCCACTTAGTGCAAAAATAGGAAAGCCTAAAGTTGCATACAAGTTAAGAGATTGGCTTATTTCTCGCCAGCGTTATTGGGGTGCCCCTATTCCCATTATTTATTGTGAAAAATGTGGCACCGTTCCCGTGTCGGAAAAGAATCTGCCCGTAACGCTACCTAATGATGTGGATTTTTTACCTACCGGCGAGTCACCGCTGGCAAAATCGGAAAGCTTTCATAACGTTGTCTGCCCCAAGTGCTCGAGGAAGGCATGGCGAGAATCAGACACAATGGATACCTTTATCTGCTCCTCGTGGTATTTTCTGAGGTACTGCGATCCGCATAACAATAAGGCACCTTTTGCAAAGGACAAGGTTTCGCGGTTTATGCCAGTCGACATATACATAGGCGGTGTAGAGCATGCTGTAATGCACTTGTTGTACGCTCGTTTTATAACTAAGTTTCTTTTCGATAAAAAATATATCGACTTCGATGAGCCATTTCTAAAACTTCGCAACCAAGGTGTTATACTTGGTCCCGATAATCAAAAAATGAGTAAGTCACGTGGTAATATTGTGAGCCCAGATGAAATAGTTAAAAGTTACGGTCCAGACGTTCTTAGGATGTACGAAATGTTTATGGGCCCTTTTGAGCAGTCTAAGCCGTGGAATACTGGAGGCTTGGAAGGTGTTTTTCGCTTTTTAAAGAAAGTACTAAAGGTTTACAAGGAGGCGCGTGTTGCCGACGAAAAAGGCTACCTTAACGAAACGAAAGAACTTGTACAAGAGTGCGAAAAGAAAATAATTAACCTCGATTTTAATACAATCATCTCCGATTTTATGAAGTATATCAACCGTCTCCCCTCTCTCCCCTACTCCAAAGAAGACTTAAAAGCGTTTGCTATATTATTCTCGTTTTTTGCCCCGTTTAGCGCGGAGGATCTTTGGCAGGCACTGGGAGAAAAAACACTTGTTGTCCACGAAAAATGGCCCGAGGTGGGGCTGCCACAAAACGCAACGCAATGTAAAATAGTTGTGCAAATCAATGGTAAAACCAGAGGCATAATTAATGTCCCCGTCTCTGCCTCCAGAGACGATGTTTCTCTGCGCGCCAAAGAAGACGCTAGTTTTGCGAAATATTTTATAGGTAAAAAAATAGAAAAAGTGTTTTATGTGTCTGGGCGCTTAATAAACCTCGTGACAAAACCTTGAAAGTATGGTACAATGCCAGAAGAAAATTAAAGACATAGTAAAAGGATTTGCAATATGGCCGAACCAAAGAAAAAATTAAGCAGTACCCGCAGTGGTAACAGGAGAGCGCACCGGGCGTTAAAGGCAATCAATGCAAGCAAATGTGCGAATTGTGGCGAAAAAGTAATTCAGCACAAACTATGCCCTGGTTGTGGTTTCTACAAGGGCAAAAAAGTTCTTGACATTAAGTAAAAATAAGAAATGAATCGTCATTTTGCCAGGATTGTAGCAATGCAGTCTCTCTACGAGTGGGATTTTCGCGGTGAAAGCGATCCACTTACAATTTTTCGCCGTAACTGTGATACACTGCAAAGTAAAGTAGACGAAGACTTTGTTTCAAAGATAATTAATGCCGTTATTACTCATAAGAAAGAAATTGACGATCTTATTGTAAAGTCGGCTCCGGAATGGCCGTTGCAACAAATTGCGCTGGTTGACCGTAACATACTGCGCATTGCTGTGGCAGAGCTTTTGTATTGCGAAGGTGTGCCGCCTAAGGTAGTAATTAACGAGGCGGTAGAACTAGCAAAGGAGTACGGCTCGGAAGCGTCGGGTAAATTTGTTAATGGTGTGCTTGGAACGATATATCGCAACAGCGCACACTCCGCTAACGAGGAGAAAGATGGAGAATAAATTAAGCGACCTAGAGACTAGTGTAGGCTATCAATTTAAAAATAAGGATTTGCTTGAAACGGTTGTAACGCACCGCTCTTATCTTAACGAGCACCGTAATACAAAATGCGACCACAATGAACGCCTTGAATTTTTGGGCGACGCTGTTCTTGAGTTAGTTGTTACGGAGTATCTTTATCGTAAATACTCTAACCCCGAAGGGGTCCTAACGAATTGGCGCAGTGCATTGGTGAGGGGTACTTCGCTTTCGGAGGTTGGTCACGCCGTAAAACTCGATCGTTATATGCGTATGTCGCATGGGCAAGAAAAAGCGGTGGGCAAAAGTATGGAGGTCATTTATGCAAACGCCGTGGAAGCATTAATCGGCGCTTTATATTTAGATGGTGGTATTGCCGTTGCGACGAACTTTATCAATAAACACATTATCGGCAAGCTCGAAGATATTATTAAAAAAGGTAACGATAGAGATGCAAAAAGCCTTCTTCAAGAAATAGTGCAAGAAAAGCTTTCCATTACCCCTCAGTACAAAGTTCTCGAAGAGTCGGGACCTGACCACGACAAAAAATTTGTTTCTGGTGTTTATTTTGATAACAACAAAATGGGCGAAGGTGTAGGTGCTTCTAAAAGAGAGGCAGAGCAAGCCGCCGCTCTCGACGCGCTTAATAAGGTTAATTGATTTTCTTTCTGATTTTTTTATATACTTCGAGGGCTTCGTCGCGTGGCCAATCGTGTGGTAGTGCCGTGGTGGGAAGGTTTGGGTCGTCGTACATAATCATTGCTAGTTCAAAGATTAGTTTTTTCGCCTCGTATTTTGGTTCTGCATCGCCTTTGATTGTTTTAATTTTTTCCTTCGCTTTCTTTATGAAAGCGCGATAACGGTTGGCAATTTTGCCCAAATCCCAAACCGCAGCAACAATGTCTTGGTCACTTTCTTTCTGTGAAACACCCTCGATAACTTGAACATTATTGCTCACTTTGAGTGATTTTGCGTATGTCATAACTTGACGCGCAAGATTAGGTTGCGAAGGGGCAACCCAAATAGCACCAAATAAATGACCATAGCCTGCTTGTCTTAAAAAACGCCTTAAACGGTCTCTTACAGTTCTTTTCTTTTCTGGTATAGAAAAGAAAACAAAAGACCACTTACTAGAAACAGGAGTGGTTTTATGAAGGCTTTCCAAGAACCTATCTAAATATTCAACGCCAGCATCGGAAAGTCTATATATTACCTCGCTAGAGGATTTTTTTCTTAGTATAAGCGATTGCGCTTCAAGTTTACCAATAACTCCTCTTAGACTAGTTTCGCGCCAGTGTTTTAGCTCGCTTGCTTTGACCTCGCCATTGTGTTCGATGTAAATTAAAACCTCTATCGACGGAGAAACCATATAACCACCTTTTTTTTATTATGTAGTTATATAGTATTAAGTAAGTGTACGTTCGTCAAGCCCCTAAGAAAACAGACGTGCTACTCCCATGTGAAATTATCGAAACCCCAGTCGAGTAGCTTTGCAGTCTCCTGTGCGCTTGCTTCGTTGGTATTACTAAATGTGTTTAATACTACAGAAATAAGAGTGTGCCCATTACGATTTGCTGCTGCGACAAGAGAGTGCCCCGCCTCGAAGGTAAAACCTGTTTTGCCGGCAATTGCACCCTCGTATTTTAGCTTATCGGTAATAAGCCTATTAGAATTTTCTAGCTCGTACTCAATACCATCTTCGTTCACGATTGTGGTTTTGTCTGTACTCATAATTTCTTTTAATTTATCTATTTTCAAGACATAAGAAAACAGTATTGCTTGATCGAAGGGGGTGGAATACGCTTCTGCGCTTAAGCCGTGAGGGTCCATATAGCGTGTGTCGTTTAGCCCGATAGAGAGGGCCTTTTCATTCATAAGTCGCACAAACTCCTCTTCATTTCCCGCTGATGTTCTTGCTAGTGCCTTTGCCGTATCGTTGCCCGACTTTATAAGTAATGCCTTTAATAACTCTCCTATTTTTATGCGATCGCCGGCTTTAATGCCAATCTTAGAGCCGATAACGTTGCAGTCGCCTGCCTCTATTGTTACTACCTCGTCAAGGTTTTTTTGCTCGTAAGCGACAAGGGCTGTCATAACTTTTGTAATACTTGCGATTTGTACTTTGTCGCGCGCGCCGAGACCATACATAAGGTGTTTTGAGTCTGCATCGATAAGAATAATATTTTTTGCTTTTGTCTTTGGTTCTTGCGAGCCATCGATAATCTTAGGAATGGGAGAAACACCGAGGTTCTGCGCATCTATTGCAAGAGCGTTTATATTAGCAGTGTCCAGTTTTGGTTTATAGAGTTGCTGACCAATACCAAAACCCGTCATTGCCAAAATTGCAAGAAAGACGAGCAATACATATTTAGGTGGTTTATTATTCACGAATAGAAGCTTGGTATTTCTTTATTAAATATTCGCGCACGCGATTATGGAGTGTTTCAGCGTGTTGAGTAGTAAGTGTTTCGTTAATTTTTTGATATGTAATTCTTAGGGTTATACTTTTCTTTCCTTCGAACTTCGGGCTTTCAAACTCATCGAGAGGTTCAACAATTAAAATTGCATCCTCGGTAGTGGCGATATCGCGCGAGACAACCTCGATTGAGGTACTATCCTTAACGAGAAACGATATATCACGTACAACAGGGGGGAATTTTGATATCGTTTTGTATTTATTGTGTGTTGTAGGCATTTTGTTTGCCAATAATGTAGGCGCAATTTTTTCTATAGGCGCTTCGGCGTAAAAAAATTGCCTTTTAATTTTATAAAGTTGTGCTGTTTTCGCTTCGGGGCTTATTTTTACAATATCGCATAGCGGGAGTAGTTCTCCGAGGCAATGATTTTTATTTGTTGTAGCAAGAGCGATATTTACCGCCTCTTGTCCGTTCTTAAAAATATTGCCTATCTCGAAGATAGTAAATTTATCGTACCACGGGTTTTTAGAAAGGGCTTCGAACATTTTTGGTGCAAGAGAAGGCCGCATATAAACGTATTCTGCCGAGAGAGGCTTTTCAATTTCAATAAGACTTTTTTCGTCGAAACCAAAGATAGATGCCTCTTTTTTGCTAATAAAGGATGTGCTTTTAACTTCGGTTAAGCCCATTCCGGCAAGGGTGGTGATTAATTCATTAACATTGTGTTGATTGGTTTTTTGCGGTGGCTTAGGATTGCTAGGTAATGCTTGAGGTTTAATGTTGTGGTAGCCGTAAATGCGTATAACTTCTTCCACCAGATCGACAGGCGATTGAATGTCGTAGGTGCGCCAAGAGGGAACTATAATTTTATTCTTTACAACCTTAAATCCAAGACGGGTAAGAATAGAGCGAGACGTTTTTTCATCTACTTTTATACCGGTAAGGTTGGGAATTAACGCATAGTCAAAAAGAATGGTTTTTTCTTTGTTTTTACAATTAACAATAATGTTTTTCTCGACAATATTGTAACCCCAACCTTCAAGAATTCGCGCTGCTTTTTCTAGAGCGTATGTCGGTGCATTAGGATCTACGCCTCTCTCGTAACGGTAGGAAGCTGGTGTTTGAAGACCAGCCACCTTTGCACTCTTGCGAATAACGCTCGGGGTAAAGATAGCGGCTTGCATTAATATTTTAGTAGTCGATGCACAAACGGCGGAATTAGTGCAACCACTTATCCCGACCAAATCTACGATCGTGTTATTAGAGCGAGCGATGAGGTTTTCTTCGGTAATACTTACCTCGGTGTCGCCGAGCAAAACAGCCTTTTCGCCTTTTTTACCAAAGCCGATTTCTAGCTTGTTAATTTTTTCTAAATCAAAGGCGTGGAGTGGCTGCCCATACTCATGCATTAAGTAGTTAGTGAGATCAACAATATTGTTTTTGGGGTTAATGTTTATTTGTTTTAATCTTTGTGCGATATAAGCGGGCGATTTTTTCGGTAATGGCCCCTCTATAACAAGGTAAGCATAGGTTGGGACACTTTCTTTTGCTTTTTCGTTATCAAAAGAAATGATACTATTTTTTTTCTTTGTAAATTGCGATGGCTTGCTATAGTCTGTAAAAGGTTTGTTAAGGAAGGCGTTTATTTCACGAGATAAACCATAAACACTCACAGCATCTCCACGGTTGGGTGTTATTTCTAGGTCGATATATTCTTTTGTTATTTCATCGGGAGTAAAGCCAATAGAGTGAAAGATATCAGCAATTTCGGAATATTTTTTCTCCGTTTTACAATAATCTTTAAGCCAATTAATCGGTAAAATCATAATAGTTAAAATTGTTTTAAGAACCTTAGGTCACCGCTAAGGCTCCAACGAATGTCGTCGACACCGCGTTCTAACATCATAAGCCTGTCTATACCAATACCAAAAGCAAAACCCTGCCACTTGTCGCTTTCTACTCCCATATTATGCAAGACTTCGGGGTGAATCATACCACTACCTAATACTTCGAGCCATCGACCTTGCCACTTAATCATTACATCCATTCCTGGCTCGACAAAGGGGTAGTTGTGCGGGAAGAATTTGGTTTTGATATCTTTTCCCAACAACTCCTTTAATAGGTAGTTGAGTGTCCAGATAAGGTTTGCCATTGTTGTGTCTTTTTCGATAACGAAACCCTCGAGTTGGTAGAGAACCGCCTCGTGCGTGGCATCGGTGCTTTCGTTACGAAAAACTCTGCCGGGAATTAAGATACGGACTGGTGGCTTTTTTTGCGCCATGGCGGGGATTTGCATTGCCGATGTGTGCGTCCTGAGTACTTTACCATCTTTTGTCCAGAACGTATCTTGTGTATCGCGCGCGGGGTGATCTTTTGGTATTCTTAAGACGTCGAAATTCAATCTTTCTGTTGTAAGCTCGGGACCAGTTAGGACTTCAAAGCCAATTTTTTCCATAGCGGATATGGCGCGAGTTAAAAGCTGTGTTGTTGGGTGAATGTGTCCTCTTGGTAGTTTAGGCATAGTTTGACCCTTTGGAACTATAGTAAAACTCTATCAAAATTAAAGCAATTACGTATACGCTGGCACTTAATAGGTTTAAGACATCGATTGTTCTTAACACGGCCAAACCAATAAGGCCAATGCTAATTACTAGGCCTTGCCTTATAGACGAGAAGAGATTTTTTAATTTTTCGTTGTCATTGTTGCTTTTGCGTAAATAAAAAAAAGACATTGCAAAAACGCCCCAAAGAAAAATTAAGGCAAAGACATAAAACATAATCCTACTAAATGAATCTGTACTAAAGGGGTCGATTGTTTGGAGGATGGTAAACCAGCCGACAAACGAAAGTAATGTGGCGGAAAAAACCGCAAAGAGGATTTTGTAATGCTTCATAATGAATCGATAATTTTATTAATTTTTTCTGCTTCTGCCTCACCTTCGTCCAATACAAACGATATTTTGGGAATCTTACGCATTGGCACTCTTTCCACAAGAAAATGCTTTAAGTCGTAAAGGTAGGGAGCTAAAAGGTCGTTTATATCTACATTTTTTTTCACAGGAGGATAAACACTGATATATAAAAGCGCGCTGGAGAGATCGGGTGTCAATTTAACGTGTGTGCAATTAATAAGCCCGATATCTTCCGATGCCTCTTTGTGAAGAAATGAGGTGGTGTTGTGAGCCAGCTCTTCTTCGATGCGTTTAATTCTATTATATGGTTTAGGCACAGATTTATTGTAACAAAAGGTAGGCCCTTACTCAACTCTCGCGGCTTATCAGCGAAAAATTTTGGCGAAAATTGTGTTGCTCGATAAGTAATTATGTTAGCGAAGCGTTTCCTGCATTTACTTCGATACTTCCCAGTATCGAAGTAAATGCACCGTAATATAAAGTGACGAGAGGTTTATTTTTATCTTATCGTTCGAGGGCTACTGCCCGAGAACTCTGAACCGTCATTTTATCGTTCGAGGCGCAGAGCGCCGAGAATTACATTTTTTCTGTTCGAGAGAACGCACGAAGTGCCATCTCGAGAACTACAGACCGCGAGTTTTTGCACTAACGTGATAGTTCTCGCTCCCGCTCGAACGGTAACAGAATTATCGTTCGAGGGCTACTGCCCGAGAACTCCTGACCGCTAGTATCAAAACTCACGTAGTAGTTCTCACTGCGTTCGAACGGTAAAGGGGGCAACGGCCGTCACCCTTATTGTTCGAGGATTACTATCCGAGAACTATCTACCGTTGGCGCTAATCCTTACCCGATAGTTCTCACTCCGTTCGAACGTAAAGAGGGTAACAGAGAGTTCTCGCTTCCGCTCGAACAGTAACAAGTGTCAAAGAAAGTTCTCACTCCGTTCGAACGGTAAAGGTGCTACAAAGAACTCTCACCGTCTTATTGAGACCGGCCAAACCACTGTTAGAAATATGTAGGCTTTATCGTTTTGCCCACTGTGGTGCGCGCCGTGCTCTTCTAAGACCAGGTTTTTTTCGTTCTTTTTCGCGGTCGTCACGGGTTAAGAGGCCAGATTTTCGCAATACGGTTTTGAGTTCTGCGTCAAGGAGGATGAGGGCGCGGGCAATACCAAGTCGTAGGGCAACAAGACGGCTCGACACGCCGCCACCGATGATTTTGGCGTTAATATCGAACTCATTATTTTTTTCCGCCAAAAGAAGAGGCTCGCGTACAAATTGCTCGTCTTCTTTCGTTAGCTTCCACTTGCCAGTGTTCAAGGTGCCTTTACCTGGCGTAAGGATAACACGTGCAATTGCTGATTTGCGTCTGCCAACTCCGTAGTAGGTTTTTTCTTTATTTTTCATAGTCTTTTTTAGTTAGTTGTGGTATTTCGTTATTATATAGTTTTAAGCGTTTTAGCCACCGTTGTCTAAGGCGGTTGTCGGGAAGCATTCCCTTAACTGCAGAGTAAAGTACCTTGTCGCTTGGAGTTTGCGTATAACTTTTTTCTTTAAGATTTCCAATATAACCACTATGGCGATAATATTTTTTTGTCTCAATTTTGCGCCCTGTGATTTTCACTTTATCGCAATTAAAAACAACGACTTGGTCACCCTTGTCTGTATTCAAGGTAAAATCGACCCTGTCCTTTCCCCTAAGGAGTTTGGCAATTTCTACTGCTAATCTTCCCAGTACTTTACCGCTTGCATCTATTTTGTGTGTTTTGCGTGCTGCCATAATTATTTTTTACTTTCTGCTCTTTTAACTCTTTTTTCCTTTTTTTCAACAACTGCAGTGCCTTTTGTTTTTTCTTCTCGTTGATTTTATCGGTTGTTTTTTTAAGTAAATCTTCTGTTTTTTGGGTAAGCTCGATAATAACCATAGGCGCATTATCGCCTTGACGATCGATGGTCTTTATAATTCTTGTAAATCCAGAGCGAGTGGCAGAGAAATTTTTCTTCATTACTTCGACCACTTTTTTTGCTGGTTTTTGCGCGCCGCCAAGCATAGAAAGTGCGACTCTGTAACCGTTAAGATCGTTCTCCTTTTTTACGCGGTTGATAATTCTTTCAACATACCCCCGTACAAGTTTTGCCTTGGATTGGGTGGTGGTAATCCTCTCGTGTAATATCAAAGAAACCGCCAAGTTGCGCACAAGCGATGTACGATGAGCTTTTTTTCTTCCTAGCTTTAACGTTTTCATTTTTGCTCTGCTTTATTGCTTTTTGGGGTTTGATTTGCTCGTTTTTGTGGCCTTTTTCGTTACCTTTTTTACTGGCATTGTATCTGTTAGGTCGGTGTTGATAAGAGTAAAGTGGTCAATTAAAATTTGACTTGCATTTTTAAGCGCTTCATAAGGAGTAATGCTGCCGTTTGTTGTAATGTCGATAGTTAAGCGGTCAAAGTTGGTGATACTGCCAACACGAGTGTTTTCCACCTCGAAATGAACTTTTTTAATAGGGGTAAATGCACTGTCGAGCATAATAGTGCCAAGCGGGGTTTTTTCTTCTGTTTTTTTCTCGCTCGCAACAAACCCCCTCCCCTTTTCAATAACGATATCTGCCTTTAACTTTCCGCCCTTGCCCAATGTTGCAATGGGGTATTCGGGGTCAATAATAGCAACATCGGAGACAGTTTTAATGTCTTTTGCCTTAACTTCCTTAGGGCCACTGACATCAAGGGTAATGGTAGCGGGATCGTCGCCTTCTAGCCTTACCGGCAGACCTTTAATGTTAAGAATAAACTCAACGATATCTTCGCGCATATTTTCAATGGTGGTGAATTCGTGATTTACACCATCGATCTTAACGGAACTTACAGCGCTACCCTCCAGAGATGCTAACATAACGCGCCGTAAGGCGTTACCAACTGTTACGCCGTATCCTGGGCTCAAGGGCTCTATAACGAATGTCGCCGCGTTCTCGTCGCCGCTTTTTGCGTTTAGTTTTACTAGTTCAGTCTCAGGTAATAGATACATTTCACTCCTCTTTTTATGTTAATCGCGAATAGTATTCAACGACTAATTGTTCTTCGATAGTGGTTTGAATTTGTTCGCGTGAAGGGACCGCTACTACTTTAGCTTTTTTGCCTTTCAAAGATACTTCAAGCCAGGTTGGTGCATCTTCTTTTTTGCGTGCTGTTTCACGCTCGACAGTTTTTTTGGCTTCGATTGTCTGCCCTACCGCCATAACATAAGAAGGTGTTTTTACTTTTTTACCATCGACAAGAATATGCCCATGGGAAACAAGCTGTCTGGCTTGGCGACGACTGGAGGCGAAGCCACAGCGGTAAAGAATGTTATCAACTCTTAATTCTAGAAGCTGGAGGAGGTGCTCGCCGGTATTCTTTTGAGAGCGGTTAGCGATTTTAAAAATTCTTCTTAATTGTTCCTCTGAAAGGTAGTAACTGTAACGCACTTTTTGTTTTTCTTTAAGTTGGCGGGCATAATCCGAAGGCTTACCTCGACGAGATTGACCATGCTGGCCAGGTCCATAGGGGCGGCGTGTCATCGCGTTTTTCTGTCCTTCGTCTCTTTCACCTTTTAAGAATAAATTTTCGCCCACAGAGCGCGATAGTTTAGAAACAGATTTTACTGGTTGCGACATAGTATCCTACTCTTTTATACTCTTCTTGGTTTTTTGGGGCGACATCCATTGTGGGGAACAGGAGTGGTATCTTTTAGGTTTGTAATATTAATTCCACTGCCCGCAAAAGCTCTTACCGCTGCTTCTCTACCATTGCCTACTCCATTTACGATAATTTGCCCCTCCTCAAACCCCATTTCTTTTATTTTTTCGATTACAGTTTTTGCAGTTTGTGTTGCCGCAAACGGTGTTGACTTTTTTGTGCCCTTAAAGCCCACACTTCCCGCGCTTGCCCAAGCAACAACTTTACCCTCGTTATCGGAAACAGTGATATTAACATTGTTAAAGGTGGAGCGAATGTAAATCATTCCTGCTTTAACGATTTTGTTTATTTTTTTTCGTCGCGCACGTAAAACTGCACGTTTTTTGTTTGTAGAAGGATTAGCCATTATGTTTTCTCCGCAACCTTTTTACGCCCGCTACCGACTGTAACTTTTTTACCGCGCTTAGTGCGTGCATTTGTTTTTGTGCGTTGACCGTGAACAGGCAAGTTACGGGTATGTCGTATGCCACGATAGGCGCCAATTTCCTTTAAGCGTTTAATGTTTTGTATAATTTCTACCCTTAAATCTCCCTCTACCCTGTGTGTCTCTATCGCGGCACGAATTTTTTCTATATCGGCGGGAGAAACGTCTTTAGTTTTAGTATGGGGTTTTAATCCTATTTCTTTTAAGATATCACTAGCTGTGCTTCTCCCTATGCCATAAATAGCCGTAAGAGAGGAACTAATCGGTTTATTGGGGTCTAAATTAATACCAACAATACGTGCCATAGTTATCCTTGTCTTTGCTTGTGGCGCGGGTTGACGCACTTTACAATCTTTTTAGGTATGCCGGTTTTGCCGCGTCTGCGGATAATCTGACATTTATCACATATTTTCTTAACCGACGCTCTCACTTTCATAATTATCCTTGGTTAATATTTAGCCTGTGGGTAATGCGTGCTTTAGTGAGGTCGTATGGGCTCATCTCTAGCTTTACGCGATCACCGGGGACAACCTTGATATAGTTCATACGCATTTTGCCGGAAAGATGACCGAGAACCTCTTGCCCGCTTGGAAGTGCAACCCGAAACATAGCACTAGGCAATGCTTCCGTTACAGTGCCCTCTAACTCGACCATCTCTTTACTCATTTATATAAACCTTCCACAACTTATCCACAAGAAAAATGTTATCATAAGCCCAGGTAGAAGTCAATACCTGGTTAATCGGGTTTTTTTGTTAAAATTTCACAGCCAGAGGGTGTTACAAGCACCGTATGTTCAAAGTGCGCTGCGAGAGATTTGTCTTTTGTTCGTATTGTCCACCCATCATTACGGTCGAGGTCAATTTCCGGTGATCCCGCAGTGAGCATTGGTTCAATCGCAATTGTCATACCCGCTTCCAACAGAGCGCCCTTACCCTGAGTGCCGTAATTTGGAATACTGGGATCTTCCTGTAGTTTTTTGCCGATACCATGACCAGTAAGTTCTCTTATAACACCAAAGCCGTGTTCGTGCGCTAACTGCGAAACGACGGCGCCAATGTCGCCAATACGGGAGCCGTGTTTTACTGTTTTAATCGCAAGCAGTAAAGACTTTTTTGTAATTTCGATCAATTCTTTTGCGCTTTTGTGAATTTTTCCCACTGGCACTGTAAGGGCAGAATCGGCGTAGTAGCCGTTATGATTTACCCCCATATCGAGGCCGAGAATGTCGCCATCTACTAATTTTTTCTTATTAGGTATGCCATGAACAACCACTTCGTTTGTTGAAGCGCAAAGCGAAGCAGGGTAACCATTAAAGCCAAGAAAGGCCGGTTTTACGCGGTGTTTTTTACACAGGTTAAATGCTAGCGCGTCGAGTTCGTAAGTGGTTACTCCTGGTCTAACAGCAAGGCGTAGTTCGTGCAAAATTATGGCGAGAATCTCCCCTGCACGGCGCATCTGCGCAATCTCCGCACTATTTTTTATTTTTGTCATTTATAATTCCGATAATTGCCTCGGCTTTAATGTCGGTTTTAATAAGCTTTTCTTCCGATATGATGTATACCATTGGTTTCTGGTCGCTTAGAAAAACGATCTTTTCTCCATCGGTAGAAAGGCGGATATTCTTGGCGTCTTGTGGAATTTGGGAAAGTTTATAGTATTTTTCGCTTTTTATGATCTTAGCTTCTTTGTGCCTCGTCTCCACGTGGTTTGTTGAATTTATAAAAACAATTGTATCTTCGGTGGCAGCAATTTCATGAATATGACCATTTACTTTTCGCACAATTTTATTGCTGGTGCCATCTTTGTTTACCTGCCATATTTCGCTGTTATCTTCATTTTCTAGGCTATAAACGAGGTACTCGTCGTTTTTCCAGCTTACTGAGGTAATTTTTTTGCTCGAATTAACAATATTGCTAATGTAGGTACCGTTCGCTGTGGTGAGAGCGAGAGTATAGCCAAAGTCACGCTCCGCGTTAGAAAAGGTTATAAGGACTGCCTCTTTCCCACTCGGGCTAAGTTGTGGTGCTACTTCGTCGCTGATTTCAAAGCTAGTTTTTTGTCTTTTGCCGTCATCATAAACAAGAGAAACGCTTTGTTTGTCGAGAGTAAAAAATGAACCGTTTTTGTCGGCTTGGGAAATATTACTACTAATATTATCTGCAATTTTTGTTGTTTTGTTTGTTGCAAGGTCAAAGTGAAAGAGGAAGTTATTATCGATGTAAACCAGGGTGCCACTGATTTCATTTTTTTCAAGGGCAGAAAGTTCAGTTACAGTAGGACTAACTTCTTCTATGTTTTCTTCTGTAGAAGTGATTTTGTCTTTTTTAGTAAAGAAGAAAAACGATAAAATTATAAGAACTGCAAGGAGCGCGTAACCAAAGAGGCATATAATTTTTTTATCCATTTTAGATAAATTTATCGTATGTTTGTGTTGCCATTTGAGATTTGATTTGGTTCATTATTTCGATAGCCACAGAAACGATAATAAGGATACCTGTTCCTCCTAGGGCAATGGTTCTAAATTCTGGCGTTGTTGCCTGCAGTAAGTACGGTACAATGGCAATGAGTGCCAAAAAGAGAGCGCCGGTAGAGGTAATTCTATACAAAATAGTGTGAATATAGTTGGCGGTCTCTTTGCCTGGCCGCACACCAGGAACAAAGCTTCCTTGTTTTTGCAGATTTTCAGCAATCTGTTGTGGCTTAACAATGATTGAAACGTAGAAAAAAGTGAATGCAACGATAAGGACAAAAAATAGTGAGGCATAAACGTAGTTATTGTTGATAAGTGAGCTAACAGTATTTGCAACAGAGCGTAACCAGTCGGAGCGGGCATCGGCGAAAAGCTGTGCCAAAAAGCCAGGAATAACGAGAATACTGGTAGCGAAAATAATAGGAATGACACCGGCGGCATTGATTTTAAGAGGAAGGTATGACTCTACGTTGCTTGCGGTGCGAGAGGAGGCAACGCGGCGCGCATAGGTTACTTGAATTCTTCTTTCGGCGAGCGTTACCCAAATTATTACAACTATCATAGCCAGAATAATAAGACCATAAATGCAAGCCATAAAAATTTGCGTGGGGTTGCCAGCGACAACCTGAACGAGACTTTGTATACTTTGCGGTAGTCCGGCAATGATACCGATAGCAATAATCATTGATACGCCGTTGCCTATCCCCTTTTCACTAATAATCTCGCCAAGCCACATCAAAAGAACACTACTGGCGGTAACTATACTTAAAACCATAAACATATCCCAATTGTTTTCAATACGTACAACGTTTTGGCTTACTAGAAGTTTAATAAGACCATATCCTTCTATAAAAGCAAGAGGAACCGAGGCGAGGCGTGTATATTGGTTTATTTTGCGTCGCCCGTACTCCCCTTCTTTTTGCAATGCTTCGAGCTGGGGAATAAGCATAGTTAGGAGCTGAAAGGCAATAGAGGCGGTGATGTAGGGACCAACACCAAGGAGAGCGAGGGAAAAACGCCCAACGGCGCCGCCTGAAAACATATCTAAAAGACCAAAGACTTGGTTTTGTTCAAAAAACATACGGAGACCCGCAATGTCAACATGTGGGAGAGGGATTTGCGCAATAAGGCGAAAAATTATAATTAAAGCTACAGTAATAAGAATGCGTCGACGCAAGTCTTTGTTGAGAAAAATAAGGCTAAGAGACTTAAGTGGTTGCATTGTTTTTTTTCAATGTCTTTTTGACCTTCTTAACACAGCGACGTTTGCGTGAGGGGCCTTTTATCTTGGGGAGACGAGCGAAGAGCGGTGTCTGTCCGCCCTCGAAGCGAGGAGAAATCCCCCGCCCCGCGCGTGATCTTTGTCCCTTTGTACCACGACCCGCGCTCTTGCCAAGGCCAGAGGCAACGCCACGTCCTGCACGCTTTTTTTCCTTAACTATTTTTTTTAGTTTGTGTAGCATTTTTCTTTGGTCCTTTTTCTGCTTTATTTGTATCGTATAAGGCGCTCAATTTGTTTAGGCTGCGCAATGCTCCAAGGGTAGCTTGGGCGATATTAAGTTTATTGGCAGAGCCATGCGACTTAGCAACAATATTACGAATACCCACAGCTTCAATAATAGCGCGAATTGTTCCTCCTGCAATCACCGATGTTCCTTTGCGCGCCGGTTTTAAGTAGATTCTTGCCCCTCCACTAACACGAGTAACCTCGTAGGGAATTGTTTCATTAACAATGGTTACGTTAAACATTTTTCTACGCGCCTTTGTATTTGCCTTGCTGATAGCGAGGCTTACATCACCTGCCTTGCCAACACCAATACCGACCTTGCCTTTGCCATCACCAACTACTACTAGTGCCCTAAAACGAATACGGCGCCCGCCTTTGACAGTGCGACTAACACGGTCAATCTGAATCACCTTTTCGATCATATCGTTTTTGGGGCGTGCCGTTTTTTCTTTTCTTTCGGTGTTTCTCATATAGTAATCCCTTTTTCTCGGATAGACTCGACTATTTTTTTAATATTGCCAGAATAAGGATAGCCACTACGATCGAATCTCAAAGCATTAAGTTTATTTTTAGTCATATAATCGCTAATTTTTTGCGCAAGCCAATTTATCCTCTCTTGTGGAGGAAGTGCTCTTGCCTCTTTTGACTTTGTATTTACGCCAATTAAGGTATGTTGCTTGTTGTCATCGATAAGTTGAAGCTCAATGTAGCGTGCGCTTTTGTACACAACTAAGCGCGGGCGTTTGGTAAAGCGGATAGTTTTCCCTCTCGATCGCCCCGCGCGTATTTTTCTCAACTTGTTGCGACTTGTTATTTCCATTATTTTGCACCTCCGCCCTCGGTTGCCTTCGCGGTTTTACCAGCTTTTCTTCGAATAATTTCGTCACTATAACGAATACCTTTACCCTTGTACGGTTCAGGCGGTCGATAGCGTCTAATCTGCGCCGCTACTTCACCCACTAATTGTTTGTCAACACCGCTTATAATGAGGGTATTTTTCTTTGCTTCAATTTCTATTCCATCGGGTATGGCATGTTCTACAGGATGAGAAAAGCCGAGCTGCAGAACTAATTTGCGATCTTGCACCTCTGCCTTGTAGCCAACACCTTTCATTTCTAATTGTCTACTAAAACCGTTCGTAACACCTGTAACCATATTGTTGACCAATGTTCTCGTTAGGCCGTATAGGCTTTTGTGGAGGCGTGTATTGCCCCGAGGAGAGACAATAATACGACCATCTTCAATTTTAGCCGTCATAAAATCGTGGAGAGTGAATGCAATACTCCCTTTTGGGCCTGTAATATTAATAAGCTGGCCCGATATGTCTACCTTGACCTCGTGAGGGACTTCAATTGGTAATTTGCCGATTCTACTCATTTTAATAAACCTCGCAAATAATCTCGCCCCCTATGCCTTCCTTGGAGGCTTGTGCTCCAGTAATAACGCCTTTGCTTGTTGAAACAATAAGAAGACCGCGACCTCTCAGAGGGCGTGGGAGAAGACGCACGCCACGATAAATACGATTTCCTGGTTTACTGATGCGACGCATACGAAAGATGGGCTTTTCGCCAAGGATAAGCGACAAGGTTTTTTTATTATTCTTTTCTGTCGTGCTAACATCCTCAAGATAGCCTTGGGACATTAAAACACGTGCAATTGCCTCTTTGTTTTTTGAATGTTGCAAGACAACCTCACGCCGACCTACCGCTTTGGCGTTTTTAATTGCAGTTAACATATTTGCAATAGGATCTGTTACCATGATGATTTTGTTACTCCTGGTATTTTACCTTCGCTCGCCAGTTCTCTAAAACATATACGGCACAAGCCGAATTGACGAAGATAGCCGTGAGGGCGACCACATTTTTGACACCGTCTTACTATACGGCTGGAAAATTTGGGCTTTCTTTGCGAGCGGGCAATAATTGATTTTTTAGCCATTTTTCTCCTCGTCTTTTGCAAACGGCATTCCGAACGCAGATAACAGTGCTATGCTTTTGTTTTTGCTGGAATTGACGATACGAAAGTTGATTTGCATACCGTGATTGTGTTTAACTTTATCATATACAATTTCTGGAAAAATTATCTGTTCTCTTATGGCAAGGGTATAATTTCCTTGTTTGTCAAAATGTTTTAGGCTTAAACCCTTAAAGTCTCTAATCCGCGGTAGGGTGATAGCAATAAGCCTTTCTACGAAACTTAGCATTCTTTGGCCGCGTAAGGTAACCATTGCGCCAATTTGGTCATTCTCTCTTATTTTAAAGCCAGCAATAGCCTTTTTGGCACGCGTAACAACTGGCTTTTGACCACTAATGGCGGCTAGTGTGCTTACTACTTCCTTGAGATAGGATTCATCTTTGGCGCCCGCGCCCGCGCCGACGTTAATGACGACTTTCTCCAAGCGTGGCAAAGCCATAGGGTTTTTAATCCCAAGGTCAGTGGCAATCTTATTGTTAATATCTTTTATGTTAATCATTTGAAGCTCTTTTTGCACTTTTTACACAGCCGTGCCTTATTTTTTTCGCCCAAAGAATATGAAACACGGGTTGGCTTTGCACAGTTGGGGCAAATTAACTGAACGTTAGAAAGGCTAATCGGTAGTGCTTTATCGACAATGCCACCGCGCACACTTTGTGCCTTGGCTTTGAGGTGTTTTTTAACAATGTTTACACCTTTAACGATAACCTTGTTCTTGGCTGGGACAACCAAAAGTACCTCACCTGTCTTATTACGGCTGTTACCCGACAATAACTTAACTGTATCGCCTTTTTTAATTTTCATAATACCTCTGGGGCAAGGGAAATAATTTTTTTATAGCCTGCATCACGTATTTCTCGTGCAACGGGTCCAAAAATGCGCGTTCCGCGTGGTGTTTTGTCGTCTGCAATAATTACTACCGCATTTTCATCAAACCGGATTACAGTGCCATCACTACGTCTTGTTGGCTGTGTTTGGCGCACAATGGTGGCTTTTACTATGTCCTTTTTCTTAACAGTTCCACGAGGAGCAGCGGACTTAACCGATGCAACAATAATATCGCCCAGCTTAGCAGAATCGGGTTTCGCACCACCAACAACCTTAATACAAGCAACGATTTTCGCGCCTGTGTTATCCGCAACCTGTAATCTTGTTCCGTGTTGAATCATTTCTTACTCTTTCGTCAGTATTTTTGTTATTTGCCACTTCTTTCTTTTTGATACTGGCTTTGCATCGGTAATTTCAATTAAATTGTTTATTTTAGCGCTGTTTTCTGGATCGTGAACCATAAACTTTTTACTTACGCGATACTGCTTGCCGTATAACTTATGCCTCTTGAGGGCTGTATGCGTCGCAACAACAGTTTTAGGTGATACTTTTTCAACAGTAGCAATGATTTTAGCCATTTTCTCTTTCTTTAGTAATTGTTTTAAGGCGCGCAATATCACGGCGAACTTTTTTCGCTTCGCGCACATTCTTAATTTTACCGCCAACTCGGTCGAAAATCAAGGAGGAAAGCTTGTTCTCCAAGGCAGTAATTTCTTTTTTAGATTCTGCGATGGGTGCTTTGCGATATTTAGCGTTATATTCTTTAATTTTCATCTTCACCTTCCTTAACTACGAAAATACTACGCACAGGTAACTTGTGGGCAGCGAGACGCATTGCTTCGCGGGCAACACCTGTACTGACGCCGTCGATTTCGAACATAATGGTGCCTGGCTTTACGGTGGCAACAAAATGATCGGGCGATCCTTTGCCTCCCCCCATTCCCACCTCTGCGGGAGTGGTTGTTACTACTCTGTCAGGAAATATGCGAATCCAAACTTTTCCTCCCCTTTTCATATAGCGAGTCATTGCACGGCGCGCAGCTTCAATTTGCCGTGAGGTGATAGAGCCACGGGAAAATGCTTTAAGCCCATACGCCCCAAAAGATATATCTGCAAGGCGAGTGCTCACGCCCTTGCGACTTCCGCGAAAATGCTTTCTGTGCTTAACTTTTTTAGGAATTAACATTGTTATTCTCCGGCTTGTTCAGTATCCAAACTTTTATACCGATGGTGCCATAGGTTGTGGTGGCGTGAAAAACGGCAAAATCGATATTGGCTTTTAGGGTGGAAAGTGGAATAGACCCCTCGGCAAACTTTTCTGTGCGAGCAATCTCCGCACCATTGAGGCGACCGGCGACGGCAATTTTTACTCCTAGCGCACCGGCTTGCATTACTTTTTGTATAGCCATTTTTACTGCCCGGCGATACGCGACACGGCGACTAATTTGCCCTCCTATATTCTGTGCGACCAGGCTGGCTGATAAGTCGGTTTTTCTTATTTCGATAACTTCGACCTCGACTTTCCCACCAGTTATTTTTTTTATAGCGGTTGTTAGTTTTTCGATATTTTGCCCCGAGCGGCCAATCAAAACACCAGGACGACCGGTGTGGATAGAAACTTTTGTTTTTTGCGTGGTGCGGGCAATACTAATATTTGCGATAGCCGCTTGTGGACCACCTTCTTTTTCGATAAGGGCACGTATTTTAATATCTTGCTGGAGTTGTGCCCGATATTGCGCGGGATTACTGGCAAACCAAAGACTATCCCAATTTTGCTTGAGCGGGAGACGAAAACTTTTTGGATTAATTTTGTGACCCATTTTTTTCCTTTTTATCACTTTCGCTTGTCTCGTTGCTATGTGGTGTTTCGCTTAGTGTCAGAGAGAGGTGAGACATTTGGTGCTTATATGTGTTCGAATAACCTCGCGCCCCTGCTCTTTGCCGACGCAAACGAGCACCTTGATTAACAATAACATTTTCAACAATCAAATTTTTTGCGTCTGGTGATTTTTCTTTAATAATTGATTCGGCATTGCTTAATGCATGGAGGAAATGTTCTTTATAGCCCTTACCGCAGTTGTTGACGATAAAACGTGCTTGCTCGAGCGACTTTTTTTGTATGGCACTAGCTAAAAGCACCATTTTTTTAGGTGAAACACGGATATGACGAATTTTAACTGTTGCTGATAACATAATGATTTATTATTTTTTAACAGCTGGAGGATTGTTTTCTGCGGCAGCTTGTTCTTTTGCCATTTTACCGCCGTGTTTGCGAAACTTACGCGTTGGCGAAAATTCTCCGAGTTTATGTCCTACCATATCTTCGGTAATAAACACCGGTAAGTGTTCTTTGCCATTGTGAATAGCGATAGTAAAACCAACGAACTCTGGAGCAACAACGCTACTTCTTGCCCACGTTTTTATTACCGTCTTGTCGCCAGGCTTCAAGGCGCTAATCTTTTTTAACAAATTTGTATCTATGTAGGGACCCTTTTTAAGTGATCTAGACATTTTTACCTTCTTTTCTTAGCCCGCCGGCGCACAATAAAAGCTCCTCTGTCGAAGCGACGACGAGTTTTTTTACCAAGTGCTTTAGCGCCCCACGGAGTTTTTGGCGCTTTCATACCAATAGAGGGAGAGTTTTCGCCACCACCGTGAGGGTGGGCGGCAGGGTGCATTGCCAAGCCACGCACCGTCGGTCTAATACCCATGTGTCTTTTTCTGCCAGCCTTGCCTACCCTTATTGCGTTATGGGCGTCGTTGCTAAGTACTCCTACACTAGCCAGACATTTACCATGAAAGCGGCGAATTTCGCCCGACGGTAATTTGACGAGTGCGTAATCACCTTCGTGCGCCATAATAATAGCCTTTGCCCCTGCGCTGCGGACGATTTTACCACGGCTACCAGGGGTAATCTCCAAAGAATGCACTGCCAGGCCGGTAGGGATATTAGCAATTGGCAAACGGTTGCCCGGAGCAACTGGCGCTTTTTCACCCACTTCAAGTTTGTGACCAACTTTTGTCTCTATTGGCGCGAGGATGTAGAAAAGTTTACCCTCGCTGTTTTTTATTAAAGCGATGTGAGCAGAACGGTTTGGGTCGTATTCGAAACGAAGGACTTCAAAGGGCGCGACGCCACACAGCTCTAAAGTGGAAATCTTTCGGTATAGACGCTTTGCCCCTCCACCTTTATGGCGCGCTGATATACGACCACTTTTATCGCGCCCGACAGCACGCTGGAACCCTGTTGTGAGTGACTTTATTGGCCTTGTTTTGCTTAATTTCTCACCAAGAGCATAGCTCGTTTTGCGAAGAGCTGGTGTCGTGGGCTTGCTAACTCTTATTTGTTTTTTTGTGATCATTTTGCAACCTCAAAACCATCGACCTTAACCTTTTCTGGCATTTTGACGCGGATGATTTTCTGCGCCTTAGTGTTAAAGTAATTGCGCCCTCTTCTTTTTTTTAGACTGGGTCGCTTAACAACAGCAATTTCATTTGGTTTTTTACCATACTTTTGTGCAATTATAGCTTCCATATCGGTTTTTGTTGTTTCTTTTGGAACAACAAATGAATACCAGTTTTTTTCGACTAGTTGCAGGCTTTTCTCAGTAATTAAGGGTTTTAGATAAATCATTTTACTTTATGCTTTTTACGACATCCTCCGAGGCAAGAACGGCGTGGTTACTTAAAAGATCGTATGTGTTAAGGCTATCGCGACCAACAACTGTTATGCCGACCATATTACGAGCAGTACGAATAAGCGACGTTTGATTTTTTTCTGTAATTAAAAGAATCCTTTTACCTAGAATGTCGAGTTTTTCTAGTAGAGTAACCAACTCTTTTCTAGAAATCTTTTCTATTCCTTTGACGGCAAAGAGCATTTTTTCTGTTACTTTTTGGCTTAACGCGATATTGCGTGCACCGAGGCGCATTTTTTTAGGTATAGCCAACGAACGGTTGCGCAGCAGGGTGGGACCAAAAGTAATTCCGCCACCTCGCCAAATTGGCGAACGGTTAGAGCCAACACGAGCGCGCCCAGTACCCTTTTGTCGCCATGGCTTACGACCACCACCGCGGACCTCGCCACGCCCAAGTGTGTTTGCCATTGCGGGCTTATGATTAGCAAGAAAAACGCGTATTGCTTGTGCCATTAGCTGGTCGTTCCATTTTTTGCCAAAAATATCATCGGCGACAGTAATTGTCGTCTCACTCTTGCCTAATTTATTGTAAACTTTAACTTTCATATTATTGTTTGATGCTAATCCAGCTATTGTTTGCCCCAGGAATTGAACCTGTTAAAAGAATAAGATTTTCTCTTTCGTTAATATCAAAGACTTTTGTCTTTTTTTGGCTTGTAACGATTGCGCCAAGATGACCGGGCATTTTTTTACCTTTGAAAACTCTTTGCGGGTAGGCGCCACCAATTGACCCCGGTGCTCGGTGATGGTCGGAACCGTGTGTTTTTGGTCCGCCGTGAAAACCATGTCTCTTCATTACCCCCGCGTAACCTTTTCCCTTTGTGATGGCAGTGATAGTTACCTCATCGCCTTTTGCAAACTGGGTAACGTTGACCTTGTCGCCAACTTTAAGGTTATCGTTTTCTTCGGTGTAGAACTCTTTGGCGACCAGGTGAAGAGCTCCGCCTTTTTTCATATGACCAAGTGCTGGCTTTTTTACGTTTTTTTCTTTTATCTCCCCTGCTCCTACCTGAACAGCATTATAACCATCGCTTCTTTGTGCTTTGAGCTGTAAAATAGTGTTGGGCAAAGCATGAACCACCGTCAAAGGAACCGACTGTTTATCGGTAAAGATGCGTGTCATACCTATTTTTTTGCCTAATATGAATTTTGCCATAAAACTAACGTTATCCCGATCCTTCCCTGAAAGGGGTGATATCTTGGATTATATTTGCTTAATCATTTGTCTAACTTAAGTCTTAATTTCGATGTCAACACCGCTCGGAAGGTCTAAACTCATAAGCAGGTCGATGGTTTGCCCACTTGGCTCCATAATGTCAATTAAACGCTTATGGATTCTCATCTCATACTGCTCACGACTGTCCTTATGGATGAAGGTTGAGCGTAAGACCGTCATTTTTTTAATATGGGTAGGCAAAGGAATCGGCCCAACTGCAACCGCACCGGAACGGATAGCCGTCTCGATGATTTTTTCCGCTGCTTTATCAAGAATGCGGTGATCGTAAGCCTTTAGACGAATTCTGATCCTTTGCCTTACCTCATTTTTTTTGCTCTGGGTGGCCATCGACGGTTAGTCTCGCTTACTTAATAATCTTGGTAACAAAGCCTGCGCCAACGGTTCGTCCGCCCTCGCGGATAGCAAAGCGCATACCGTCTTCCATAGCTACAGGCACAATAAGCTTAACTTTGAATGTTATTGTGTCGCCAGGCATTACCATTTCTGTGCCTTCTGGAAGTTCTACTTCACCAGTTACATCGGTAGTGCGAATGTAGAACTGTGGCTTGTAGCCCTTGCTAAACGGAGTATGGCGTCCCCCTTCGTCCTTGGTTAGAATGTAAACCTCTGACTCAAACTCTGTGTGTGGCGTAATAGAACCGGGTTTGGCAAGGACTTGCCCTCTCTCTACGTCGGTACGTTCAATGCCACGGAGCAAGACACCAACGTTATCGCCTGCCTGACCTTGGTCGAGAAGTTTATTAAACATTTCAACGCCGGTAACAACAACTTTTTTTGTTGGCCTAATACCAACGATTTCTACCTCGTCGTTAATCTTTACCTGCCCGCGATCAATACGACCAGTTACTACTGTGCCTCGACCTTTAATAGAGAAAACGTCCTCAATGGGCATAAGAAAATCTTTATCAATCTCTCTTTTTGGCTCAGGAATATCCTTGTCGAGAGCAGCAATGAGATCTTCGATAGCCTTTTCCGATTCGGCATCGCCTTCTATTGCTTTAAGCGCGGAACCGCGAATAATACTTACTTTATCGCCGTCGTATTTGTACTGAGTAAGAAGTTCGCGTATTTCCATTTCCACAAGGTCAATTAATTCCGCATCTTTTACTTGATCAATTTTGTTTAAGAAAACAACAATATTAGGCACGTTTACTTGGTGCGCCAAAAGTATATGTTCTCTTGTCTGAGGCATCGGACCATCGGCTGCGGAGACAACCAGAATAGCAGCGTCCATTTGCGCCGCGCCAGTAATCATATTTTTAACATAGTCGGCATGTCCCGGACAGTCAACGTGGGCGTAGTGGCGTGTGTCTGATTCGTATTCACAGTGGCTTGTAGCAATAGTAATACCGCGCTCTTTTTCTTCTGGTGCGTTATCGATAGAGTCGTATGTTCGTTCCTTTGCCATACCTTTTTTTGCAAGCACCTTGGTGATAGCAGTGGTTAATGTTGTTTTGCCGTGGTCAACGTGTCCAATAGTACCGACGTTGACGTGCGGTTTGTTTCGTTCAAATTTTTCTGCGGCCATTATACTCCTTTGGCATTAGATGACACGGCACTTATTGTGCCGATTTTGAATAAATTGTAGCATAGACATTATATCATTGCAACTGGTTGGTGTCAATTGATATTATTTGGCTTTGGTAGAGGCAATTTGCTCTGTAATATTTCTTGGTACCTCTTCGTAGTGGCTAAACTCCATGGTATAACTCGCTCTCCCCTGTGTCATCGAACGCAAGCTGGTGGCGTAGCCAAACATTTCTGCAAGCGGTACCTTGGCACGGATGGATTTAGCAGAAGAGCGGTCACTGGTTTCTTCGATGCGCCCTCTTTTACTGTTTAGATCACCCATAACATCGCCGAGAAAATCCTCTGGGGTAACGACCTCAACAGCCATAATGGGCTCTAAAAGCACTGGCTGGGCATTTTTTGTGGCTTCTTGGAGTGCCATTGACCCGGCGATTTGGAAGGCCATTTCCGAAGAGTCAACATCGTGATAAGTTCCATCATATAGCTTAACTGTTAAATCGACCAGTTGGTAACCGGCGATAACGCCTTTTTGTATTGCTTCTTTAATTCCTTTTTCTACCGCCGGAATGAATTCTTGGGGAATAGCGCCACCCTTAATACTGTTAATAAACTCATAGCCTTCGCCCCTTTCTTTTGGTGTAATCTCGATATATACGTGTCCATATTGTCCGCGCCCACCAGACTGGCGAATAAATTTACCTTCAGCTTTTGCGGAAGCGGTAATTGTTTCGCGATAAGCGACCTGGGGTTTACCAACGTTCGCCTCGACACTAAACTCTCTTTTCATACGATCGACGATAATCTCCAGATGCAACTCACCCATACCGCCTATAATTGTTTGGTTTGTTTCTTCGTCGGTAGAAACTCTAAAGGTGGGATCCTCTTCTGCTAGACGCTTAAGAGCAAGGGCCATTTTTTCTTGATCGGCTTTGGTTTTCGGTTCGATAGCGATATCTATTACAGGTTCGGGAAACTCGATAGATTCGAGAGTCACAGGACGAGCAGGGTCGCAAAGGGTATTTCCTGTTGTTGTATCTTTTAAGCCAACGGCGGCGGCAATTTCTCCGGAATAAACTGCCTCAACCTCTTCACGGTGGTTGGCGTGCATTCTTAAAATCCGTCCTATGCGCTCCTTGTTACCAGTTGCTGTATTTAAAATATAGGAGCCAGACTTAAGAACACCGGAATAAACTCTAAAGAAAGCGAGTTTTCCCACAAAAGGATCGGCGGCAATTTTAAAGGCAAGCGCGGCGAACGGTTCGCTGTCGTCCACTTTAAGTGGTATTTCCCTGTCGGGATTTTTGGGGTCGTTACCTGTGGGCGCAGGTACCTCTAGTGGGTTGGGGAGATAATCGGTCACCGCATTGAGTAAAAGCTGAATCCCTTTGTTCTTTAAGGCAGTACCTAAAAACACAGGGAAAATACTGCCAGCAATTACCGCCCTTCGTAGAGCATTTTTGAGCTCTTGGACCTGTATTTCCTCACCCTCTAGATACTTATTGAGTAGATCGTCGTCTGTTTCGGCAATTTTCTCGATTGCTTTTTCTCTTAGCTCCTGCACCTTTTCCTCTAGTTCCGAAGGAATTTCCTGCTCTTTAACCTCCCTGTCCATACCATCTTTGTAGGTATATGCTTTTTGCGCAATAAGATCGATAATACCGCAAAAATTAGCTTCGGCACCAATAGGCATTTGCATTAAAACAGCCTTGCTTGAGAGTCTTTCTTTAATAGAATTGAAGCTTTTCTCGTAATCTGCGCCGGTGCGGTCGATTTTATTAATAAAACAAATTCTTGGCACATTGTATTTATCGGCTTGTCGCCACACTGTTTCTGATTGGGGCTCTACGCCGGCGACACCATCGAAGACTACCACACCGCCGTCTAGTACGCGTAAAGAGCGCTCGACCTCAACCGTGAAGTCTACGTGACCTGGGGTATCGATAATATTGATACGTTTATTATTCCAAAAGCAGGTAGTCGCTGCGGAAGTGATGGTGATTCCTCTTTCTCGTTCCTGCTCCATCCAGTCCATTTCGGCCTGACCTTCGTGGACCTCGCCAATTTTGTGTTTTTTACCGGTGTAATAAAGAATGCGCTCAGTAGTAGTCGTTTTTCCCGCATCGATATGGGCAATAATGCCAATATTTCTTGTATCCTCTAGTGAAAATTCTCTCGCCATAATGTTTGTATTTGCTAATAAAAAGTCCCATTTTTGGGGACAGAAAAATTGTACTACATTATTTTGTATATGTAAAGATTACAGCCTATGTGGTAAAAAATCTTAACAAAGCCACCTCGTTATTCTTATTGTTCGAGGTGTACTCGTCGAGAATTGCTTTTTTTACTGTTCGAGAGAACGCACGTAGTGCTATCTCGAGAACTCCGAACCGTTGATACTGAACCGACCTAATAGTTCTCGCCTTCGCTCGAACAGTAAGGGGTGCCACGTTCGTTGCCCCTATTGTTCGAGGTGTACTCACCGAGAACTACCACCGCTGTTTTTATTGTTCGAGGTGTACACACCGGAACCCCCGCCGAGACCGGGCGGGCGAACCCTCCGCCTCTCTTATCGTTCGAGGCGCGGAGCGCCGAGAACTATCAGCCGCCAGTCCTATTGTTCGAGGAGCGAAGCGACGAGAACTATCTATCGCTAGTACTGAAACTGACGCAGGAGTTCTCGCTTCCGCTCGAACGGTAACAAGATGAAGTGTAAGTTCTCGCTTCCGCTCGAACAGTAAAGAGGCAACGGAGGGTTCTCGCGCGTTCGAACAGTAAAGGGTGCCACGTCGTTACTCTTATTGTTCGAGGTGTAATCACCGAGAACTACTAGACGTTGATACTGGAACCCACGTTGTAGTTCTCACTCCGTTCGAACAGTAAAGGGTATACCGAAAACCTTGCCTCGTCCTATCCTAGGCGGGGTTCTTGCTTCCGCTCGAACAGTAAGGGATGGTGACGTGGGTCTCGCTTCGTTCAAAAATTATGCAAATAACTAATAGCGAGCAAAATGGGCGAAGGCACGGTTTGCTTCTGCCATGCGGTGAACATCTTCTCGTTTTTTTAGTGTTGCGCCGGTGCCTTGGTTAATATTGACTATTTCGTCGGCGAGAGCTTGGGCGATTGGTTTTCCCTTAATGGCACGGGCGGATTCGAGGAGCCAGCGCATAGCGATAGCAGTTTTTCGTGGCTCTTTTACTTCCACGGGTACCTGGTAGTTAGCGCCTCCAACACGATGCGAGCGCACCTCTACTATGGGAGCAGCCTTTTCGAGTGTTTCACTAAGTAGACTATCAAGTTTTTTTGCTTTTAGTCTTTTTCCCGCATCTTCAATCGCACGATATACAATTTTTTCGGCAATGGATTTTTTACCATTTTTCATTACGTAGCGAATGAACTTACTTACAATTAACGACCCGTAAATGGGATCCGGTAAAAGAGCGGTAAGATTTTTCCTAACTTTTCCTCTCATATTTATGCGCCTTTCTCTGTTGCGCCCTTAGGCTTTTTAGCGCCATAATGGCTACGTGATATCTTACGATCAGCAACGCCCTGCGTGTCTAATTGCCCCCTAATAATGTGGTAGCGAACACCTGGAAGGTCTTTTACGCGCCCACCCCTAATTAAGACAACGGAGTGCTCTTGCAGATTATGACCCTCGCCTGGGATGTAGGCGGTTACTTCCTGACCGCTAGTAAGTCTTACTTTCGCAATTTTGCGTAAAGCAGAGTTCGGTTTTTTAGGAGTCATTGTGGTCACTTTTACACAAACACCACGCTTAAAAGGGTTTGACTTTCTTGAAATCGTGGGTTTATTTTTAAGAAAGTTAAAACTTCTTCCTAGGGCAGGTGTCTTGCTTTTGTGGGTAACTTTTTTGCGACCTTTTCGAATTAACTGGTTAATTGTAGGCATAATTTCCTTATTTGTTTTCTTTCCAGTCGTCGGGATTATAACCCGTGCCGGCGGGAATTAGTTTACCAATAATAACATTTTCTTTTAACCCTTGCAACCTGTCTACGGCACCTCTGGTTGCTGCGTCTATCAAAACATTTGTTGTTTCTTGGAAGCTAGCGGCAGAAAGGAAACTTTCTGTCCTTAAGGCAACTCTTGTTATACCAAGAACAATATCGGCTGCTTGTGCCGGCTCACCTTTGGCTTTTTTAATGTCACGATTTATTTTTTCTAGTCGAGTTCTGTCTATCAATTGACCTGGAACAAGTTCCGTTGTGCCTTCGTCAACAACCTGTACCTTGCTAAACATTTGACGCACAATGAGCTCGACGTGCTTATCGCTAATTTCTTGACCCTGGCTAACATAAATTCTATTTACCTCGTTAATAATGTAGTCTTGCGTTTTCTTTGCTCCGCGCAATCGTAAAGATTGGTTCAGATCTAAGTGACCTTCGGTGAGAGGTTCTCCTGCTTCTACCTTATCTCCTTTTTCGACTAAGATATGAAGGTCCTGTGGAACATCATATTCTTGGCAAACCAGATCGGACGAAGAGATAGTAACTGTTTGACCTTTTATTTTAGCAAGACCCTCCACTGTTGCACGCAATGCTCTTTTTCCCTCCGCAGAAGCAATTACTTGCCGTGGCTTGATATAATCACCATTTTCTATTTCGAGCTTATATTCCTCTGGAAGAACAATGTCCTCACTTGCTTTTTGGCTCGAAGTAACGCGAATTATTTTTTTGCCACGAACAGTAACAATGTCGGCAATACCCGAAACTTCACTCACCACTGCTGGAGTGCGTGGAGAGCGAGCTTCGAACACTTCCTCCACCCGAGGAAGACCAGAAGTAATATCAACCCCTGTTACACCACCCAGGTGGAAGGTTTTCATTGTAAGTTGCGTTCCTGGTTCACCAATGGCTTGGGCAGCGATAATACCAACGGTTGTCCCGTGTTTAACAAGTTCTCCGGTAGCCATATCGTTACCGTAACATGCAGCACATATTCCACGCGTCGCGCGACAGTGAATCACGCTACGAACATTAACCTCTTTAACATCTTTATTTTCTGCAAGCTCTTGTGCCTTATTAGTGGAGATAATTTCTCCCTTTTTTAGCAACGTTTTGCCAGCGACAGTAAGCGCCTTAGCCACCGTTCTCCCCACTGCTTTATCAGCAAATGTTTTGGTGTCATTGTCGTCTTTGCTAATTGTAATGTATTCGGTGGTGCCACAATCATCTTTGTTTACTACTATATCTTGCGCTACGTCTACTAAGCGCCTAGTGAGGTAACCAGCATCGGAAGTACGAAGAGCGGTGTCGGATTTTCCTTTACGAGATCCGTGCGTAGAGTTAAAATACTCTAACACTGTCAACCCTTCTTTGTAGTTGCTTTTAATAGGAAGCTCGATAATCTTACCGGCGGGGTTAACCACATTACCTTTCATTCCCGACATTTGCAATAATTGCGTGACAGAGCCACGCGCTCCCGAGCTAACCATGGTCCAAACAGGGCTTTCTTTGTCAAACCCTTCGATCATCGCTTTTTCGATTTTGTCTTTGGTATCAAGCCACACCTCTACAGCTCTTACCCTTCTTTCCTCAGCAGTAATTAAACCCTGGCGATACTGTGTGTTGATTTTAGCCACTGTTGCTTCCGCTTCTTTCATAAGGGTGGGTTTGCTTGAAGGGGTGTAAATATCGGCCATTGAAATTGTCGTTCCGCTGAGGGTTGCGTGGCGAAAGCCTAGTTGGTTAATGCGATCAACGAGTAAGGCAGTTTCGCCACCACCCTCAACCTTAAAAACAAGGGCAACTACTTTTTTTAACGCCGAAGAATCGAGAGTAATATTATGGTAGCCCACGCTATCGGGAAGAATGTTATTAAAGAGAATTCTTCCGATGCTTGTGGTAATAAGTTTTCGCTTTCCAATTGGTTGTGGTTCGAAGTCGGTTTTTGCAACTTCGTCGGCGATGCGCACTAAAATCTTAGAGCGCAAACCGATGTTGCCTTGCTGGTAGCTCATAATCGCTTCGTTCTTTGAGGCGAAAATCTTTACTGGTTTCTCGTTATTTTCCTCTAGGGTGGTAAGGTAGTAGCAACCCAAAACAATATCAAGGCGAGGAGAGATTACCGGCTCACCAGAAGCAGGTTTAAGAAGGTTTTTCGTTGAAAGCATAATGCTTTTAGCCTCTTCTCGCGCCTGGACAGACAATGGAACGTGAACTGCCATTTGGTCGCCATCGAAGTCTGCATTAAAGGCATAACAGACCGAAGGGTGAATCTGGATTGCTTTACCCTCAATAAGAACCGGCTGAAAAGCCTGAATACCGAGACGGTGGAGAGTAGGAGCGCGGTTAAGCATAACATGATATTCACTCGTAACCTGTTCGAGAATATCCCAAACTACAGGTTCTCGGCGCTCGATCATACGGCTAGCGTTCTTAACATTATGAACATAACCATCGTTAATAAGTTTACTAATAACAAAAGTCTTAAAAAGCTCAATTGCCATAACCTTGGGCAGTCCGCACTGATGCAATTTGAGCTTTGGTCCTATAACAATTACCGAGCGACCAGAGTAATCGACTCTTTTTCCGAGGAGGTTTTGGCGAAAACGCCCTTGTTTGCCCCGGAGGATATCGCTTAAAGAGCGCAACTTTCTTGCCGTACCAACGGTTGCCGCTCTTCCACGGCGCGCGGAGTTGTCGATAAGAGCATCGACAGCTTCTTGCAGCATACGTTTTTCATTGCGACAAATAACCTCAGGTGCACCTTGTTTAATAAGTCTTTTTAGGCGGTTATTGCGGTTTAACACACGGCGATAAAGGTCATTGAGGTCCGAAGTTGCAAAACGACCACCATCGAGTTGCACCATTGGTCTTAGATCGGGGGGAATAACAGGTAGACGTTGCATTACAAGCCAGTGTGGTTTAATTTTTGCCTTTTTCATATCGGAGAGAAGCCTTAAGCGGCGAATATATTTGCGACGGTAGGTATCGCTTATGGTACTAATTTTTTCCGTTAATTCCTTAATAAGACCATCAATATCAACTTTTTCCAAAAGGGTAAGAACAGCCTCTGCACCAATGCCAACCTTTACAACCTGTCCATATCTAAGAGAAAGCTCGTGGTATTGCGCCTCAGAAATTGTTTTACCGATAGCGAGCCCATTTAACTCTGCCTTGCTAGCTTTGTAAATTGCCTCTGCCTTGGTAAGAGCAATAACATTGTCCGCCAAATCCTTACGTCCACGAATGGCGCTATATTCTGCCTCCAGTTGATGTAAAGCTTCCGCCCTTGCATTATCGTCAACCTGCAAAATAACAAAAGCAGCAAAATATATAATCGACTCGAGATCGTCTATAGAAATATCGAGAATTGTGGAAAGTACACTGGGAGTACCGTAAAGATACCAAATATGCATCACCGGCACCGATAAATCGATGTGTCCCATTCTTTCGCGCCTAACCGCCGACCTCGTTACTTCTACACCACAGCGATCGCAAACAATACCTTTGTAACGTATTTTTTTGTATTTCCCACAATAACATTCATAATCCTTTACAGGACCAAAAATACGCTCGTCAAAGAGCCCATCACGTTCTGGTTTTTGGGTACGATAGTTAATTGTTTCCGGCTTTGTTACTTCACCGTACGACCACGCTAATATGTGCTCGGGCGAGGCGACAGAAAGACGAATACCGTCAAAGTCTGTAGAGATTGTATCTTGTCCGGTTTTGGTTGTATTTCTATGCTTGTGTGTTTCGGCCACGGTTACTCCTTTTCCTTATTGTCGCTATTTGGCAATGGTCTATCGGGTAATGGGCTGGGCTCTTCTTTGCGCAACTCGGGACCACTGTTTTGCTTAGCCCCAAGCATCTCAACATTAAGACCCAAGCTCTGCAACTCTCTTACTAAAACCATAAACGAGGCAGGAATACTTGGTTTCTGGATAGGCTCATCTTTAATAATTGCTTCGTAAGCACGAGAGCGCCCAACAACATCGTCGGACTTAATGGTAAGCATTTCCTGCAGTGTATGGGCGGCACCGTAGGCTTCTAGTGCCCAAACTTCCATTTCGCCAAAACGCTGGCCACCAAATTGTGCTTTACCACCGAGGGGTTGCTGCGTAACCATTGAGTATGGACCAATTGAACGAGCGTGCATCTTGTCGTCGACAAGATGGAGTAGTTTCATAATATAAATAGTACCAACAGTAACGCGGTTAGAAAATTTTTCACCGGTGCGCCCGTCGTACAATTCTGTTTTACCATCTTCGGCAAGCCCTGCCTTTTTTAACTCTTCCATTACCTTGTCTAGCGGAACACCTTCGAAGACTTTACTTGCAACCTTATAGTCTAATTTACTTGCCGCAGCGCCAAGGTGGGTTTCCATGATCTGCCCTAGGTTCATACGAGAAACAACGCCGAGGGGGTTTAGGATCATATCAACAGGTGTGCCGTCGGGAAGGTAAGGCATATCTTCTTCCGGGACAATGGAGGAGATAACACCTTTGTTGCCATGACGCGCCGCGAGTTTATCACCAACGGCTACTTTTCTTAATTGCGCGACAGAAACTTCGATCATTTGATAAACGCCTTCGGCCAGCTCGTCGCCAGCATCTCTGTTAAATATCTTAACCTCCACTACCTTGCCACGTTCACCGTGCGGAAGGCGCAAGGAGGTATCTTTAACGTCTTTTGCTTTTTCACCAAATATAGCGCGTAACAGTTTCTCTTCGGCGGTAAGCTCTGTCTCTCCTTTTGGCGTAATTTTCCCAACTAATATATCGCCCGCCGAGACCTCAGCACCAATATGAACTATGCCTTGTTCGTCGAGGTGAGCAAGAGCGTCTTCGCCGACGTTAGGAATGTCTCTAGTAACAACCTCGGGCCCTAGTTTGGTGTCGCGAATTTCCGTTGCATACTTTTCGATATGGACTGAAGTATAGCGATCATCGCGCAGAAGTTTTTCCGAGAGGATAATGGCGTCTTCGTAGTTAAGACCGTCGAAGGGCATAAAAGCAACAGTAATGTTTTGCCCGAGAGCCAATTCGCCGTCCTCGGAGCCAAAACTATCGGCGAGTAGATCGCCCTTGTTTACAGCGTCGCCTATGGCTACGGTGGGTCTTTGGTTAATACAGGTTCCCTGATTACTTCTTTCAAATTTAGCGAGTTTGTAAGTAGCTTCTTTACTCCCCGCGCCCTTGGGTTTAACAATTATTTCCGAGGCATCTGCCTTAGTGACCACGCCATCAACAGTAGCAGTGAGTATTTGTCCGCTCGCTCTAATAGCATCTGCTTCTATCCCGGTTCCCACTATAGGCGATTGTGGTTTTACCAGAGGTACTGCTTGGCGCTCCATATTCGAACCCATCGAGGCACGTGTGGCATCATCGTGTTCCACGAAGGGAATGCAGGAGGTTGTAATACTTACAATTTGTTTTGCGGAAACATCCATATATTGAATTTCTGTTGTTTTTTCCGAAGAGGGTTCTCCGCCTTTGCGTACTACCGCTTGCGCTTCCGTAAAGTAACCTTTGCTGTCGATGGGGGTCGAGGCAGGCGCAATGACCGAAGATTCTTCTGTCATTGCATCAAGATATACAACTTTTCTTGTAACTCTTGGCTTGCCACTAGAGTTGTCGACCACCAAATAAGGTGACTCTATAAAACCGTATTCATTAATACGAGCATAACTCGCTAAATAACCAACCAAGCCGATATTAGGCCCCTCTGGGGTTTCGATGGGGCAAATTCTGCCATAGTGTGATTCATGGACGTCGCGAACCTCAAAACCTGCTCGTTCACGGGAAAGTCCACCGGGACCGGTAGCGGAAAGAGTTCTTTTGTGTTCGAGCTCGGAAAGCGGATTGGTCTGGTTCATAAACTGCGACATCTGGCTAGAAGCAAAAAACTCCTGTAGAACTGCAGTAATGGGACGGCTGTTAATAAGCTGTGACGGTGTGATGTTTTCACTCTCTATAACACTCATACGATCTTTAATTATTCTCTCTACACGGAGAAGACCAACGCGAAAGCGACCTTGTACCAATTCTCCAATGGCACGAATTCTTCTATTTTTTAAGCTATCGATGTCGTCGGCTTTAGCCATAGGGTCGTTGTTAAGGCGAATCAACTCCTTAATAACAGCAACTACATCGTCGATACGTAATATACGGTTTTTTTGTGCATCACTCAGATTAAGCCCTAGGCGACGATTAATTTTATAGCGCCCAACTTTACCAAGGTCATAACGTTTAAAGTTAAAGAATAAGTTTTCAAGAAATAGCTTAGCTGTTTCTGGGGTAACGAGATCACCAGGGCGAATGCGTTTATAAACCTCAACAAGCGCCTCTTCTTGTGTTTTGGCGGTATCTTTAGCAAGTGTATTTTTGATGTATGGGTGGTCGATATCATCGTCGACATCGCTAAATGTATCGATAATTTGCTTATCTGTTGCCATACCGAGGGCGCGCAAAAAAGTCGTTACAGGGATTCTTCTCTCGCGATCAACCTTCACTGTGAGCACATCTTTACTCGAGGTTTCGAACTCAAGCCAAGCACCACGATGAGGAATGATTTTAGCGCCAAAAAGCTTTCGCTCGTTTGCGCTTTCTGTTGTAATAAAGAGAACACCATAACTACGAACAATTTGGCTGACAACAACACGCTCTACGCCGTTAATAATAAAGGTACCACGCTCTGTCATAAGGGGGAATTCACCGAGAAACACCTCTGCCTCTTTCTTCCTTCTGGTTTCTTTATTGTGGAGAACTACCTGGCATTTCAAAGGTGCTTTGTAGGTAAGATTTTTTGCTCGTGCGGTTTGTTCATCGTGCTTTGGAGTATCAAGGTAGTATTCGCCAAATTCAAGCGAGTACAATTTTCCTGTAAAATCTTCTATCGGTGAAATTTCGTAAAGTAACTCCTTAATGCCTTCCTCGAAGAGCCATTTATAGGAATTAATCTGTACTTCTATAAGGTCGGGAATAGGAACATCGACTAATTGTTTTCGAAATGAGACGCGAGCGGGCTTAGATGTAGCCATCTAACTCCTTTGCTTTGTTAATTTTTGCAACAAAAGTACGCCACAACACGAGGCAAGGCGTTCATCGTTTTTGCGCTTATTTTAGCTTATCCACTATCGATATTTTTATCGGTCGGCCCAACTCATTCGAGACCGTCTTTGATTAGTTGTTTACAATAATAGCAAATACGAAACCGCTTGTCAACATTACGGTTGAACCGTAACATAAACCTGTTTCTTTAGACGACCTGTGAACAAGGCAGTTTTCCTGTGCTCGAACTTGACCCTACCTTTGCTATGCGCAACTATAGAGTCGTCTTTTGCCAAAAAGGTGTTTTCTCCGGCGCGGTATTTTGTTCCTCGCTGGCGGATAATAATATCGCCAACATTAACGCTTTCGCCGGCGAATTTTTTAACGCCTAATCGCTGCGCCGCCGAATCTCGTCCTAACTTGGAGGTACCTTTTGCTTTAGTCTGTGCCATATACGATTAAAATTATGATTACAACAACTATTTAATTCTATCTTTTTTCTCTTTTTTGTCAATAGACCTTATGCCAAGTTCGTCGAGCTGTACTTTGGAGACTGTGTTTGGGGCGTCCATTGTTAGATCTCTCCCATCGCCCGTTTTGGGGAAAGCAATTACCTCTCTTATATTTGGCTCATTTTGCAAGAGCATAACAATGCGGTCAATACCGGGCGCTATTCCTCCGTGTGGCGGAACACCGTAACGAAAGGCTTGCAAAAGATGTCCGAATTGCCTTTTAATATCTTCTTTTGTATGCCCCAGAACCTCAAAAACTGCTGTTAAAATCGCTGGATCGTGGGTTCTAATACTGCCGCCGCCTACCTCATAACCATTCAGAACAAAGTCAAATTGTTTCGCTTTAATTTGCGTAGTGTTGTTTTTAAGTTCGCTTATGTCTGTAATCTTGGGAGCTGTGAAGGGGTGGTGTACGGCCGTGAGTTTACCTGTTTCTGTTTTTTCAAACATTGGAAAATCTACTACAAAAGCGAACGCTAGCTCATTGGGATCTTGTTTGTTTTTGCGCAGATCGGGCTTATCGGAACCATACTTGTTTATTGCCTCGCCATAAGAGATGCGTGGCCACTTCTTAAATGTGACGTGCTTTTCGGGAAAAATCTTTTCTATTAATTTGGTAAACATATCTTCGACGAGCTCGAGAATATCCTCTTCGTTTTCGATAAAGCTCATCTCGATATCGAGCTGAGTAAACTCTGCCTGTCTATCGCCCCGCGTGTCCTCATCTCTAAAACACCGAACAACCTGAAAATACCTTTCCAGTCCTGCCACCATTAGCAGTTGCTTATATTGCTGTGGTGATTGAGGTAAGGCGTAAAAATAACCATTCTGCAAGCGTGAAGGGACAAGATAATCGCGTGCTCCTTCGGGGGTTGATTTGCTCAGGTATGGCGTCTCTACCTCAGTGAAACCTTCCTTACACAAATACTCTCTTAAAAACTGAATTATTTTTGCGCGATTGTGGAGATTGTTGCGCATTTTAGTGCGCCTTAGGTCGAGATAGCGATACTTTAGGCGAATTTCTTCCGCGACATCGTTTTTATCTTTTTCTATTGCAAAGGGCAGATCATCGGCAATCGAAAGGACGTTGACCGATACAGCCTCTACCTCTACACTCCCGGTGGAAGAAGTGTTATTTTTAAGGTGTGGCGGTCTTTCTTTTACCCTGCCAATAACCTCAATAACTGACTCTGTTTTAATTTTTCTTATATCTCGATTATCTTCGGTAACAACTTGGACGATTCCTTTTTTATCGCGCAGATCAATAAAAACAATTTTACCGTGGTCACGCTTTGTGGCAACCCAACCACAAAGTTTGACTTGTTCGCCGATATGCTTGTTTATTTCCTGTGTATAAATTCTTTTCATTACCCTATATGTTAATCTAAAAACTATTTATTACAAGATGTCTTCCGTCCTAATCTTACGATACTCTCCCGGCTTTAGGTTGCCGAGCTTTAATTTTCCAATACGAACTCTGCGCAGTGTTTTTATTTCTAAGCCTATTTTTTGCGCCATTCGCCTAATTTGTCTTTTTTTCCCTTCTTCCAAAATTATGTAAAAAGAAACGCTTTTACCTGTATGGCGCCAAGCGAAAACTTTGCTCGGTTTAGTTGTGTATCCATCGATATTGACGCCTTTTAATAACTTTTTTAACTGGCGAATATCCCAATTGCTACGGACAACCGTTGCCTCGACATAATATTCTTTTTCTAGATGATCGGCAGGACTTGTTATTTTTTGGGTTATTTCACCGTCGTTGGTGAGGACAATGAGTCCTTCGGAGTTTTTATCTAGCCTTCCTGCTGGATAGACCGCTGGAAAGCTTGGCACTAAATCGACAACTTTTTTAACAGCAAAGGGATCATGACGAGTAGAAGTATAACCAAGAGGTTTATTTAATGCGTAGTAAGTGTACGTTCGTGGACTAAGTACTTCACCGTGAACCGTTATACTGGAAGTGTTCGGTTGCACTCTAAACGATAAGTCATAGATGGTTTGCTTATTCATCTTAACATGGCCACTCTTTATTAGCCCTTCCGCCTTGCGGCGAGATATTCCCAGGCACTGTGCAACAAATTTATTAATTCTCCATTTTGTCATTTTCACTATGATATATTGTTCTGTTTATTGCGATAAGATTTTTTCCCGTCATCTCGTCTGGTTGTTCAATACCGAGAAGACCAAGGACTGTCGGGGCGATATCACTCAACCTACCACTTGTGCGCAAAATGTAACCGTTGTTACTTGTAATGGGGGGAACAATAATAAAGGGAACTTTATTTTTTGTATGCTCCGTAGATGATTCTGTGACAATGGGGTTAATTATCTGCTCAGCGTTGCCGTGGTCAGCGGTAATCAGGGTATAGAAATTATTTTTTTTGGCAACTTCGACTAAAGCCCTCAGCTGTTCGTCGACACACTCGCACGCTTTCACTACGGCAGCAAAGTTACCGGTATGACCGACCATATCAAGATTGGCATAATTAGCCACTATGAACGGGTGCTTTTGTTTTTGTACCGCCCTTATAAGTTGTTCGGTAATTTGCGGAGCGCTCATTTCTGGCTGCAGATCGTATGTTGCCACCGCTGGCGAGGGAACTAATATACGATCTTCGAGCGGGTATGGCGCCTCCACCGTGCCGTTTAAAAAATATGTAACGTGAGCATATTTTTCTGTTTCCGCAATATGTAATTGCGCGATATTGTTTTTAGCAAGCGTCGAGGCAAGAGTAGTAGTAATTCTTTTTGGTTCAAAGGCAACGTACGGTCGTACACCTATATCAGCTTCAACACCGTAGGGAATCATTGAAACAAAAAATAGCCCCGAAAGCGATGGTGTACGATCGTAACCTTCGATAGTTGGCTTTATAAACGCTTGCATTATCTGGCGCGCTCTGTCGGAGCGAAAATTCCAAAATATGACTGAATCGTTATTTTTTATAAGGGGCGGTTTTTTATTGTTTGATAATATAATGGTAGGATTAATAAACTCGTCTGTTTGCCCAGTAGTATATGCGTTAGCAACTGCACCCATAGCCGACGTGGCTGTTTTTGCGCTACCACTTACCATTGCCTGATATGCTTTATTTGTTCGTGACCAGTTTTTGTTGCGATCCATTGCATAGTAGCGACCAGAAATTGTTGCAATGCGACCAGTCTTCAGTTTATTCATCTCTAACTGTAAGCGTGAAATATATTCTTGAGCGCTTAATGGTGGGGTGTCGCGACCGTCAGTAAAAATATGAAAATAAACATTTTTCAAGCCTACTTGTGAGGCCATATATAGGAGAGCAAGAGCATGGGCGATGTGCCCATGTATGCCACCATCACTCAATAGACCCATTAAATGCAGACTGTTGCTGGTATTTTTTACTCTTCGCATTGCGGTAAGTAGGACATCGTTTTTGAAAAACTCACCACTATTGATGGCTTCGTTAATATGAAGAATATCCTGTCGGACAATGCGCCCAGCACCGATATTAAGATGGCCGACCTCAGAATTTCCCATTTCGTGCCCGGGGAGCCCAACGTCGGTGCCATTTGCCTTAAGTTCTGTACGAGGATAGCTTTTCCACAGATAGTCAAAATAAGGAGTTCTTGCGATAGCAATAGCATTGCCACCCCACGGCTCCGCCAATCCCCACCCGTCTAAAATAAGTAGAAGGACATTATTTTTCATATTTTAGGCTGTAGCTCGTCTTCTATTCTTAAAAGACGGTTATATTTTGCCACTCTTTCGCCACGAGCTGGTGCACCGTCTTTGATATATTCCGCCCCGGCGCCGACCGCCAAGTCGGCAATAAATGTATCTTCGGTTTCTCCCGAGCGATGAGAAACAACAATCTTGTAATTGTTTTTTTGCGCTAACTTAATAACGTCAAGCGTTTCTGTTAGGGTGCCTATCTGGTTAGGTTTAATCAAGATTGCATTGGCAATCTTTTTTTCTATCCCCCTACGCAGATAAACACTGTTGGTTACAAAAAGATCATCACCAACAATCATTACCTTATCGGAAAGCTCTTGCGATAACTCCCTCCAGCCGTCCCAGTCATTTTCCGGCAGAGGATCCTCAAGAGAAAGAATATCGCCTTTTCCGATTAATTTATGGTAGTTAAGCCACGAGGGTTTGTTCCCAGCGAAATCAAAAGCGATACGGTTATTACCTGTTTCACGAAGAGCATCGATTGCCTCTTGATCGTTAATTAGGTTAGGGGCGTAGCCACCTTCATCACCAACACCGGTGGAGTAACCTCGATTTCTAAGATAACTGTGCAAGCGTTGGTATTGCTCAACGGCTGATCTTAACCGCTCGCGAAAGGTTGTGTTACTCGGGACAACCATAAACTCTTGAATCTCGAGATTATTGTCGGCGTGTTCGCCACCGTTAATAAGATTAAACATTGCCACTGGCAACCTAAGAGTGTGCTTGTTTCCGGCAAGTGTCGCCAGATACTGATATAGCGGTTGCTGTGAGACATAGGCACCAGCTTTCGCTACCGCAAGAGAGGTCGCCAAGATGGCGTTGGCGCCAATCTTTTTTTTGTTATCGGTGCCATCTATCTCTTTTAGAATATTATCGATTTCAACTTGCTTGAGAGGATCTACACCGACAAGGGCAGGAGATAAAATAGAGTTAATATTACCCACAGCGCGTAAAACACCGTTGCCGCCATAACGGCTTTCGTCATTATCACGGAGCTCGTGTGCTTCTCTACTCCCGGTAGACTTACCGCTTGGTACGCTTGCCAAAAAGGTGCTACCATTGTCTAAAACCAATCTTGCCTCAACAGTGGGATTGCCACGTGAATCAAGGATTTCATTACCAAGTACTTTAGAAATAGTCATTTTCCTCCTTACTTTTATTATAGCAGAAGATTATAAGCATAAGAGAGGTGTAAAGCCACTAACATATTGGACTCTTTTTCTTTCTTTTTTTTAGTTTATGGAGTGTAAGTTCTCGCTCCCGCTCGAACAGTAAAGAGTATGGTGAGTAGTTCTCACTGCGTTCGAACAGTAAAGGGAGTAACGACCGACACCCTTATTGTTCGAGGGCTACTGCCCGAGAACTCTGAACCGTTAATACTGGAAATGACGTTGTAGCTCGCCCCGTCCGATTCTCTGGCGGGGCTTGCTCCGCACCTTCGGGTGTGGGGTTTCCGCTCTCACTCGAACAGTAACAATAGGATTAAGCAGTCTTAGAGCTTAAGAGATATTTCGGTAATATAATCGACTATCTAACAAAGTAGCTTTCAGCAAGATTTTTTTGCTACCTAAGCCAAAGCATTAGCAAACAACCACCACTGCAATACATTATTAATACATTTATAGGCTCTCAAAAGTCCAATATGTTATGGGCCGTAACAATGGGTTGACAAAAACTTGCGTTCGGGTAATAATAGTTATGCTGCTCGTCGCAGCCTCGCGCCACCCCCGGACTGGTCCTCCCACGAGAACCCCACCCCTCTCACTAGTCCGGGGGTATTTTTTTATGGCACGACTATATTTTGCACTGAAAACAAGATTGCTATTTTACAAAAATCTTACACGTCGTTCTGTAATTTTATTTAAGGAGTTGTTACTGCAGGGCAACCCAACTTAGTATATCTACTTTTCGCTACTGCGTATGCATAGCCAGTTAATGGTAAACGCCCCTGCCGTTTTACGGCAGGGGCGTTGCAAGAAGTACTAAAAGAGCCTTTTCTCGTAGGTGGCGCCTACGAGGAGGTGCTTGCCATTCCAGAGGTAGTAGTACTCCACAGAGGAGCGCACGGGCAACTGTCCTGTGCACTCCGTGCGGAAGACCACACCCTTGGGGAGAAGAGCGACGAGCTGTCTTCCACCCCTGGTTTTACCCGCCGCGTCCTTTATCATTCGCCCTTGCGCCAGGATCTTGCCGGGGAACTGATGGTAACGTGGCCTGGGCCAGCCCAGCACCCACTCTCTATTATCGCCACAGGTAGGACATACGGCTGGTGGGACGAGCTCGTCGCCTATCGTGCCACAGCGACAATGCCAGCCACAACGATCGCCGCTATGGTTATTTGTCCCGCGGTATCCAATGGGCGTTTCAAAGACCACGATGACCTCGTCCTGCGTCGTTGCTTCTGACTCGGCGATAAAGCGAAAGCGACGGCGCTTTAGCTCGACGATACGGGCGTATTGCAAACGCCCGTAAGCCTCACCCTCGTCGGATGGATGCCTAGCCTTGTATCCCCGCCCACTCACTAGAACAAGCGGCGTGAAACAAAGCCGACACACCGGGTAGGAGGTGTAGAACTCCTCTTTCGCGCGCAAGGGGCAAGGAGTACGCTCTGACCCCTCTACTGGAATAATGCCGAGATCATTGCGCCACAACGATCCAGGCTCACCGACCACTACCGCAGGAAGGTTATGTACTCTCCCACCGTAGGACGGGAGCTGTACCTCTGCTCCCCCTTTTACCCTACCGTGCCGGACTGTATACACTGCGTAAGCGTCTTCCACTTTATGCCCCCTAGTCTTTTAACGTGCATGGCGTAGCTTCTTTTTATGCAAAAAGAACGCTAAAGTCAAGGAAAACAGTACGAGTTAAGCCTTCGGTTAGAGTAGGTTGTTTAAAAAATCTATGATATTGGGGCTACCCAAAATACACTCATTGTTTGCCCACAACATAGGAACGCCCATAGACTCTCTAGCGAGACCACAGCTTTGTGCCCTCTTTTCGAATTCTTGAGCGTTTTCGTTATTGTAGTAAATTTCTTTTTCAGATATTGTAATTTTTTCTTCGATGCGCTTTTCTTTTATATAATCTGTAACTGCCGTACAATGGGGGCACCCTTGACCATAAAAGAGTGTGGCTTGTGTTGCGTTACTTGCGCTACTACTACCTACAGTCACTTCTTTTTCTTTACTCGAAGGGAGAAAGAGGACAAACAAAATTATTATAGGAAAAACAAGTGCGATTAAGAGTGTTTTTTTATTCATATTAATGTTACGTGTGAATTATTTTAACAGCTTTGCCATTTATCAAGGCATCAGCAATTTTTTTGCAACTAGAGCATAAGATACGCTGGTATGTGCTTTGAGATGTTGCCATTTTCTTTGCCGCCTCTACTTGTTCGAGCAACTCAATATAACGAAGGCGGTATGCCTCCACTTCCTCTGTAGTTAACTCAACAACTTCAAGCGCCCTCATTGGTACACCCTGGGGCTTAAAGTAAGTAATGTTGGGTCTAAATCTAATTCTTCGACATCGTCGTGGTCTTGCCATAATTACTCCATAGAAAGCTTAACATTGCATTTTGGGCATTTCAAGCTAAAGCGAATTGACACCAAAAGGAAAGGGGGGGTTTTCTGCAAAAGTTGTCCGCAACTAAAATATACCTACGCATCTTAATTACCAGGGAAATAAAATCATACTATCCATACAGCAATATATGTAATTATACTATACATACATAGGCTACCGACCTCGTCTCCGAGGCCGGTAGCCTGCCTTACTCCTTATCCTACTGCCCTTTTTTAAGGGTTTCGATTTCTTCACGTAGCGCTTCAAGCTCCTCTTCTATCATTGCTTTCTCGTTTTCAAGAGCTTTTAGTTCGTTCTTCGGCGATATAAATCTGCGATAACCGAAGCCACAAGCGCGCCTGCCGTAACCCATTCCCCCACCACAAGGACCCATTCCGCGTCCTGTCATAGGACCTTGGCCAGTAGGGCCTGTTCCGTCTTGTCTTGGCATAATATTCACCTCCTCTCCTATATTTATTTTTATCTATTATGAGTATATACCCATAATAAGTATTTGTCAAGCCCTTTCTGAGTAACAATTCTGCGTGGCTGAATAATTCCGCTACACTGTGTTTTGCAATTTAAAAACGTGTGTTATTATAAACTCATAAACGGTTTACACGGTGAAGTCCGGTGCAAATCCGGCACTGTCGCGCAACGGTAAAAGTCCGACCCTGTGTAATTTGCTTAAAAGCCCGTTTTGGCTCGCGCTAAGCCAATTCTTGCATAATGCTTGGCGCGAAGCGCCAAGTTTTTTGTATCGTAAATTTTATTAAGGAGGTAGTATGTTCAAAAAAATCCGCAAGAGAAGTGGCAAGGTAGTAGCATTTAACAAAGACAAGATATCGGCGGCGATTTTAAAGGCAGGGCATGAAACAGGTGAATTTGATCTGGAGGTGGCAAAGCTACTCACAGAAAAAGTTGTGCGTCAAGCGGAAAAAGAAATCGGTAGCTCAATGCCACAAGTTGAACAAATACAAGATATTGTGGAAAATACCCTTTTGTTGTCGAAATATAAAAAAACAGCAAAGGCATATATTCTTTATCGGGATCAGCACAAACAAATAAGAAATCTTGCCAACCAGATCAACAACGGTCTTATAGATAGCTACGTTCAAAAGGTTGACTGGAAGGTTAAAGAAAATAGCAATATGTCCTACTCATTACAAGGATTAAATAACTATATATCAAGCGAGGTGAGCAAAAATTATTGGTTAAATAAAATCTATCCCGAAAAAATCAAAAACGCACACACTAACGGCGACTTTCACATCCACGATTTAAACATTTTGTCTGTTTACTGCGTCGGATGGGATTTGTTCGATTTGCTTTCACAAGGCTTTACCGGCGTTGAGGGCAAGATAAGCAGTAAACCACCCAAACACTTCCGTTCCGCGCTCGGGCAAGTTGTCAATTTTTTCTACACACTACAAGGGGAGGCGGCAGGCGCGCAAGCCTTTAGCAATTTCGACACACTACTTGCACCCTTCATTCATTATGATCGCCTAACGGAAAAGGAGGTAAAGCAAGCCCTGCAAGAGTTCCTTTTTAATGTAAATGTTCCAACCCGAGTTGGCTTTCAGACACCATTTACAAATATTACATTAGATTTAAAAATCCCCTCACACTATGCCAATCAACCTGTTGTAATAGGCGGAAAAGCGCAAAAAGAAACCTATAAAGAGTTCCAGCGCGAAGTTGATTTGTTTAATAAGGCTTTATTAGAAGTTATGGTTGAGGGTGATGCCTGTGGTCGAGTTTTTACTTTCCCCATACCCACATACAATATAACAAAAGATTTTGACTGGAACTCCGATATTGGTAAGATGTTGTGGCAAGTTACCGGGAAATACGGTCTTCCATATTTTTCAAATTTTATTAATTCCGATATGAACCCAGAGGATGCACGCTCGATGTGTTGTCGATTACGAATAGATAACAGGCAACTGGAAAAAAGAGGTGGAGGCTTATTTGGTGCAAACCCTCTCACAGGAAGTATTGGTGTAGTTACTATCAATCTGCCCCGCATCGGTCTAATAGCTAAGAACAAAAAAGAATTCATAAGTATCTTAAAAGACTTAATGCTACTGGCAAAGGATAGCCTAGAGATTAAGAGAAAAGTTTTAGAAAAAATGACCGATGGAAACCTGTATCCCTACACTAAGTTTTACTTGCGCGATATAAAAAAACATCACGGTACGTATTGGAAAAATCATTTTTCGACCATTGGGATTATAGGCATGAACGAAGCAATTAAAAACCTTCTCGGGACAAAAGAGAGTATTGCTACAGAAACAGGAAATCAGTTTGCCCTTAGGGTTCTAGATTTTATGAGAGAAACGCTCGTTACCTTCCAAAAAGAAACTGGCAATAATTACAACTTGGAAGCCACGCCTGCAGAAGGGACATCCTACAGATTAGCCTTGCTCGACCAGAGACAATTTGAAAATGCAGTTTTCGCCAATAACGCTAAGACTCCCGAATCCCCCTTTTACACCAATTCAACCCATCTTCCTGTTGACTTTACAGACGATGTCTTTGAGGCCCTAGACTTACAAGATGAATTGCAATCTAAATACACCGGTGGAACAGTGCTGCACGTCTTTTTAGGTGAAAGAATCACCGATAGCAATAGTGTTGGCAATTTAGTTAAGAAAATATGTGAAAACTATAAACTCCCCTACTTTACACTATCACCAACCTTTAGTGTTTGTCCTAACCACGGTTATATTGCTGGCGAAGTAGCGAAGTGTGGAAAATGCCATAGCGAGTGCGAAATTTATTCGAGAATTGTTGGCTATCTACGACCCATTAACCAGTGGTGCAAAAGATGAGATACATAGGTAACACCTCTAAATTGCCTAAACTCAAGGTT
>ERZ795058.746-NODE-746-length-48148-cov-8.646497_pt1 | contig 48148 bp, 46 predicted proteins | sample MGYA00375142_ERZ795058 | MGnify/ENA primary metagenome ERZ795058 (study PRJEB30187, sample SAMN05720210) | activated sludge metagenome | isolation source: anaerobic digester from wastewater treatment plant | place: Japan | collected 2015-04-20 ... | reverse complement strand
GCTAACTGTGTAAGGGCAGCGGGTCTTGTCTGTCAAGAAAAAATTCCCCCATCCTGAAATCGGGCTACCGGCTCCGGCAACAAATCATATGGGGCAAAATCGCCTCGGGTGTTAAGGATTTTATTCTGAAGGTAATTTCCACAAATTAATTGACATGACCGCGAAGTACATAATCAGATTCGTAAAAGGAGAATACAACGCCTATTACAGCTTTGCTATGACAAAACCAAAATCGAGCAAGGAGGGAAGGGCAACTTATTTGAATTTGTCATCTGGGCGGTCAAGATCATCTAATCTGCTGCGATCCGCCATTAGACACTAATATAGACACTAAATAAAAATAGCTTAGGATTTTTGATCCTAAGCTATTGAAATAATGGTACGCCCACTTGGATTCGAACCAAGGGCCTTCGGATTCGTAGTCCGACGCTCTATCCAGCTGAGCTATGGGCGCCCCAAACTGTTTTAAAACGCCCTTCTGCCGCGTTGCGCTTCGGGTCTCGCATGCTCACGTAAACTGTCATGGTTCGACGGGCTCACCATGACAGTTCCAAGGAGCCTGTCCTGAGCCTTAGCTGCTTCAGTTACATTATAAACTCATCTGCGAAGTTTTTATCTCAAATTCTCAACTTGCATCTTCTTAATTCGTTCTTTTTCGGCCGGAAGGCCGCAAGAAAGGGGCATTTTTCTAAATCCGGCCTGATTTGTCAATGATAATCTGCTCCTTTCCTTTCATTGCGCTATCTACCCCCTTCTGTTATGGTCTCAGGCTGTTTATGCAAAATATTCAGAGTTCAGAGTTAAAACTGAAAGAAAACGGTTTGAAGCCGGAAAATGAGTTTGGCGACTGGACCGTGTATTCATCTGGACTCGACCCGGTTCAGCGCAGGCTAAAGCCTGCGGCTACTCTTGAATTTATGAGGCCTTCCCTTGTGTTTTTAGACTGAACCAGAACCAGAAACCAGAAACTTTTTATCCTGATGAGGCGCGACGACCTTAAAGCCGTGTATAGACCCCCGATGTTGAAGGCATCGCTCGCTCTTACAGTGATGTCGCTGATCTGGGGCTACAACTGGGTAGTGGTTAAGGAGGCCCTTCAGTACTCGGGACCGTTCGATTTCGCCTTCTTCCGGATTTTTTTCGGAGCGATGATTCTATTCGGCGTTCTCGCCTGGAAGAAGAGGCCGCTCCTTCCGCGCCAGCCGGGGCTTACTTTCCTTATGGGGCTGTTCAGCACTTCGGGCGCAGTCGGGCTTTCCACGTGGGCGCTCGTGTACGGCGGTGCGGCCAGAACGGCGATACTCGCCTATACCATGCCTTTCTGGCTTATCCTGATCGCCTGGCCCGTTCTTTCCGAAAAGATCAGGGGCGTCCATTGGGCCGCTGTCGCCGTTGCCGTCGGCGGGTTGGCGCTGATGATGAAGCAGGGGGAGCATGCGGAATTTTTCAGCGTCATCCTGGCGCTTGGGGCTGGAATTACCTGGGCAATAAGCGCGGTAATTACGAAAATAATGTACCGGAGGGAAGAGCCCGATCTCGTTTCGGTCACGGCATGGCAGATGATGTTCGGAGTGATCCCTATCGCCCTGGCAGCGCTGTTCCTGGATACGGCTCCCATGCAATGGACCCCCTTCTTGTGGGGCGCCCTGGCGTTCAATATCATTTTGACGAATACGGTCGCGGTGCTATTGTGGTTTTACAGTCTCCACGCCCTTCCGGCGGGACTGGCGGGCATGGGCACCCTCATTACGCCGGTTGTCGGCATCATCGCCGCTTCGATCAGGCTCGGAGAGAGGCCTTCATGCGCAGAGACCGCGGGCATGCTTCTCATACTTGCCGCGCTCGCCCTCATCACCGTTCCCGAGATAGCGCGTTACCGGAAAGTGCGTAAACTGCTGGCGGCGAATGGAAAAACTAAGGTGTAAAGCGTAAGGCGTGAGGTGTGAGGAGATTTCGGAAAAGCACTGATTACACGCGAACCGTTCTGAAGTACAATCACCTTACACCTTACGGTCCTTACGCCGATCTGGTCCCATATGGACAATTACATAAAATTCCTCGGCACGGGCGGGGCCCGCTTCGTTGTCGCAAGGCAATTGCGGCATTCGGGAGGCGTGTATCTTCATCTCAAGGGGAAGAAAATAATCATGGACCCGGGGCCGGGAACTCTCGTCCGGTGCGCGGCTTCACGTCCTCCTATTGATGTGGCCGGCCTGGATGCCCTGATCCTTACGCATGCCCATATCGACCATTCCAATGACGTCAATATCCTCATCGACGGGATGACCGAAGGGGGGTTCAAGAAGCGAGGCACGCTCTTCGCGCCCGGGGAGTGCCTGGAGGGAGAAAATGCGGTTGTCCTGAAATACCTGCGGCCTTTTCTCGAAAGGATTGAAATTCTGTCCGCCGGCCGCAATTACGAGCTCGACGGCGTCCGCTTCTCCACGTCCGTCCGGCACAAGCATCCCGCTGAAACCTACGGCATAATTTTCGACCTGGACGGGGTCAGGCTTTCTTTCCTGGTGGACACCCTCTTTTTCAAAGAGCTGATCGAAAGCTACCGGGGGACCGACGTTCTCGTTATCAATATTGTCCGATATGAGACGCTCAAGCCCGGCATCATGCATCTGGACATCGGGGACGTGACCGGAATCCTCCAGGAGATCCGCCCGAAGAAGGCGGTCCTGACGCATTTCGGGATGACGATGCTCCGGGCGAAGCCGCGGGACGTCGCGGCCGCGCTCGCGCGGGAAACGGGCATCGAGGTAATCGCCGCCTCAGACGGAATGAAGATTCCTGTTTAAAAATACAGAAAAATACAGGGACACTCCCCATATTCCCCCCCGAAAGAGAAAAACCAGGGACACTCCCCATATTTTCCAGGCAAGTCTCAGGAGAGCCGAGGCGCGGGCAAGCCTTTCGTTCAGCATAGCGGCAATAGGTGCTCTGATGCGCTCGATCTTCCCTCTTGGCTGTTTTTCATGCCGGAAAATTGTTGCAGTACAGATTGCATTTGATCAGCCGGGATAAGTAAATGGGACTGAAATCAACGTGAATCAAAGTATTCCGGCAGAGATCAAAATATGGGGAGTGTCCCTACCTGGGCGAGTTTTGATTGACTTTCCCCGGCCGGTCAGATAATTTTCCTGTCTATTCTAAACGGCGGTTGTCGAGAAAATATGAGCCTGGCCGAAAAAATAGAAGAACTTAAAAAGAAAAACAACGCCGTTATCCTGGCGCATAATTACCAGCGGCCGGAAGTGCAGGATATCGCCGATTACGTCGGCGATTCTCTCGGCCTCAGCATCCAGGCGGCGAAGGCCGAAGCCGCGATGATAATTTTCTGCGGCGTCTATTTCATGGCGGAAACGGCCAAGATACTGTCGCCGGGAAAGATCGTCCTCATCCCCGACGTCCAGGCGGGCTGTCCCATGGCGGACATGATTACGGCGGAGCAGATGCGGAAACTGAAAGCGGAGCATCCCGGCGCCGCCGCTCTCTGCTACGTGAATACGTCCGCGGATGTCAAGGCGGAGTGCGACATGTGCTGCACCTCCGCCAATGCCGTCAGGATCGTGCGGGAAGGACTGAAGGACCGGAACGAAATCATATTTGTCCCTGACAAGTACCTGGCGGCCTATGCTTCCGCGCAGTCCGGCCGCAAGTTCATCACCTGGGAAGGTTACTGCCCGATCCACGCGGAAATTTTTCCCGCGCACGTCCTGAGCAGGAAATCGATGCACCCGAACGCGGAAGTCCTGGTCCATCCCGAATGCCGGCCGGAAGTGATCTCCCTGGCCGACCGCGTCCTCTCCACTGAAGGTATGTGCGTCCGCGCCAAAAAGTCCCCTGCTTCCGAGTTCATTCTCGCCACGGAAAAAGGCATTCTCCACCGGATCCGCAAAGAGAACCCGGGCAAGAAATTTTATCCCGCTTCGGATGCCGCAATCTGCCCCACCATGAAGATCACGAATCTCGGACGGATCATCAACGCATTCGAAAACCGGGAGCACGAGATCGTCCTTCCGCAGGAAACTATGGACAGGGCACGGTCCTCCATAGAAAACATGCTCCGGTATTAAGCGCCAAACTTGCAACGAATGTCATTTCGACACATTCGATCAAGCTCGGGATAGCCTCCATAAGTAATTCTTGCCCCGATCTCTCCTGCATTTTGTCTGAAGAAGTTCCGGTCTTTTCGTCGCCGATCTTCTCGCAGCGGAGCGGCCGTAACGCACCGTGAGTCCGGACACCCACGGCGGTTTTCCACAATACTTTTATTCCGGACGAATGTGCGTTGCAGCTAGCGAGACCCTTCGACAGGCTCAGGGTGACCCGAACAGTGGAAAAGACCTGTGCGCCGGAAGGAAACTGACCCGCCCGCAGTTTCTTTAAATCAGTTCGGCTTATCAAGAGATTGATTAGCTAAAATATGAATAGTAATTGGCCATCTGTATAGGTTCAAAAAATCAGGAGAATATCCCGCGGGAAATTTGTAAATTCAAGTTTCGGCTATTTATTGTTAAGCTCATATTGTAGTTAACTCTTCTGCCGGAATTAATCGCTTTGAACCACGACCATTCCCGGATGAATGAGGCAGGGCCCGCCCGCGCCGGACATGAACGGCACAAGGCCGAGAGCCATGGAGGCCACAGGGCGGGAGGCCACGCGCACATGGTATCCGAATTCCGCCGGCGGTTCTGGGTCTCTCTTGTCCTGACCATGCCGATCGTCGCCCTCTCCCCCATGGTCCAGCATTTCTTCGGCCTGCGCGAAGAACTCCGTTTTCCCGGAGACGTTTACATTCTGTTCCTCCTTTCCAGCGCCGTTTTCTTCTACGGCGGCCTGCCGTTTCTCCGGGGACTTGCGGACGAGGCGCGGAAGAAAAGACCCGGCATGATGACGCTGGTCGGAGTCGCCGTCTCGTCCGCCTATCTGTACAGCAGCGCCGTAGTTTTCGGGATTCCCGGCGAGCTCTTCTTCTGGGAGGCGTCCACCCTGATTGTTATCATGCTGCTCGGCCACTGGATAGAGATGAAGTCGGTCATGGGGGCCTCCCGCGCGCTCGAGGAGCTCGCGCGGCTCATGCCCTCCGAAGCGCACCGGGTCTTTCCGGACGGAAGCCTGAAAGACGTTCCCATCGAGGAACTGGAGGCGGGAGACCGGATACTGGTCCGGCCCGGAGAAAAAGTTCCGGCGGACGGAGAGATTCTGGAAGGCGAGACCTCGATGAACGAATCGATGCTGACCGGCGAATCCGTGCCCGTCCCGAAGAAAACGGGAGATGCGGTTATCGGGGGGGCGATCAACAGCGAGGGCTCCGTCACGGTGGAGATCCGCAAGACCGGCAAGGACTCTTTCCTCTCGCAGATAATCGATCTCGTGCGGCAGGCGCAGGAGAGCAGGTCCCGCACGCAGGATATCGCGAACCGCGCGGCGTCGTGGCTCACCCTGGTCGCCCTCGGCGGCGGGGGGTTGACCCTGGCGGTCTGGATCTTCGCGGCGGGTAAGGATTTCGCTTTCAGCCTGGAGAGGGCGGTGACGGTGATGGTCATATCCTGCCCCCATGCGCTGGGGCTCGCCGTGCCTCTGGTGGTAGCCGTCTCGACGTCGCTGTCCGCGGGGAAAGGGCTCCTGATCCGGGACCGCGGTGCATTCGAAGCGGCAAGAAATATCCGGGCCGTTGTTTTCGACAAGACAGGAACCCTTACGGAAGGGAAGTTCGGCGTAACCGAAACGATCGTGTTTCCGGGATCTTCGGAACGGGAAGTCCTGCGGTACGCGGCGTCGGTCGAGCGCAACTCCGAACATCCGATCGCGCGGGGAATCGCCTCGGCTTCCGCGGAAGTGCTTCCTGTCGAGGATTTCCGGTCGATTACGGGCAAAGGGGCTCAAGCGAAGGTGGACGGCCGGGACGTCCGGGTGGCCAGCCCCGGTTATCTGAAGGAGATGGGCCTGGAAGTTTCCGACGCGAAGCTGGACTCTCTGTCCGCCCAGGGGAAGACGATCGTATACGTTATTGTGGACGGCAAGGCCGCGGGAGCCGTTGCCCTGGCGGATGTAATCAGGCCCGAATCGAAGCAGGCGGTCTCCGTTCTCCGGGGGATGGGGATCCGGTGCATGATGCTGACCGGAGACAATCGGCGCGTCGCGCAGTGGGTTGCCGGCGAGATAGGCCTCGACGAGTTCTTCGCGGAAGTTCTCCCGCAGGAGAAGACGGACCGCATCAGGGAGATCCAGGCGAGGGGATTGACAGTGGCAATGACGGGGGACGGGGTAAACGACGCCCCGGCACTCGCGCAGGCGGACGTTGGCATCGCCGTCGGGGCGGGTACGGACGTTGCCGTTGAGACCGCCGATATAATCCTTGTCCGCAGCAATCCCCTGGATGTCGTCGCCGTGATCGGCCTCGCGAGAGCGACCTACCGCAAGATGGTCCAGAACCTGGCCTGGGCGACGGGCTATAACGCGCTCGCGATCCCGCTCGCGGCCGGTGTCCTTTATAAAGCGGGAGTCCTCCTCAGCCCGGCTCTGGGCGCGGCGCTGATGTCGCTCAGCACCGTTATCGTGGCGGTCAACGCACAGTTCATCAGGATAAGGTCGTGACCAATGCTGCTCTGGACGGAATTTTTACTGCTTGTTGCGGCTATCTACTTTTCCGGAGTCCGTCTTTCCAGGTATGGGGACATAATACCCCGGGCTCATCCGGGACACGTCCTTTCCGCCTCGATCGGAATTTTCATGATGGCCACGGTCGCTTTTTCCTTCCTGCTCGGAAGCGGCATTGAGCCCATCGGCTGGGTAGGGTTTTATACGCCGGTGATAATCATCAGCTATTTCACTGCAATGAAGCTGATCTATGCGTACGAGAAAAGGCAGATAAGGCTGATGTTGAAGGAGGCCGCCGAAGAGCCTATATACAGGGAAGTGAGCACAAGGCATGCCGTCGTTATGTTCTCGGCAAATGCGGCCGTTGTCATCATCGCGGCTGTTTTCCTTCCGGGAATAGGCGGGAGGATAGCGGCGGAGACCGGACTGGGCCAGGTCTTTGTCGGAAACGTGATCGTGACTTTCGCTACCACCCTCCCCGAAGTAGTCGTGTCCGTTTCGGCCATGAAAATAGGCGCCACGGACCTGGCGGTCGGAAATCTCCTGGGCAGCAATATCTTCAACATATTAATACTTGCCGTGGACGATGTATTCTTCGCCGCCGGGCCCATCATCTCATTTGCGGGGCGACAGCACATATTCCCTCTCCTGTTTGCAATAGCAATGACGGCCGTCGCAGTCATCGGCCTGACCTACCGCGCCAAAAAGAAAAGGATATTCCTCGCCTGGGATTCCTTTCTGATTGCGCTCCTTTACTTCATAAACGTTCTTGTGCTCTATTCAGTCCGCTGACGCGCAGGCGCAGGCGCCTTGACCTTTCCCTTGACAGCCGTTCCCCGATATGTTTAATCATCTCTGTCGGGTGCCTCTCTTCAGGGGCTAAAAGGGAAGGCGGTTAGAAGCCGCCGCGGGCCCGCCGCTGTAACCGGGGATGAAAGCTGAAAGAGCCACTGTCCGCCTTGCCGGATGGGAAGGATCGGCGAGTAAAGCGAACCGGGAGCCAGAAGACCTGCCCGAGATAGCGAATGCCGGAGGAAACCGGGTAGACCCTCGAGGAAAGGGTCGGGGCATTCCTGAAAACAGAGGATAAAAAACGGTATCCCTGGACGAAATTCATCGTCCGGGGTTTTTTTATTCAGGCTCTTTAGTTCCAAGTCTCAAGTTTCAAGTCTCAGGTTCACGGATAGCTGTCAGTCGACCTGAAACTTGAGACTGACTGATATTTTTATTCAACTCTAATATACTGAGCAGTTTTTAACCTGAGACTTGAGACCTGAAACTTGAGACTGCTACATGCTTAGTGACCGGCACGGCGGGAATCTGAGGAAGCTTTCTCTTCTGGCGGGAATTCCGCCCGAAGAGATCCTCGATTTTTCCGCCAACATCAATCCCCTAGGGCCGCCCGAGTGGCTCCGGGCGGCCGTAAGCAGGTCGGTGGAGTACAGCGTCCATTATCCCGACCCGGAATCGACCTCTCTGATCTCAGCGGCGGCGGCCCGCTACGGGATAAGCTGCGATGAGATCGTTGCCGGCAACGGGTCGACGGAACTGCTTTATATCGTCCCGCGGGCATGCAGGGCGAAGCGGGCCGTAATCCCCGTTCCGTCTTACGCCGATTACGGGCGCTCGTGCGCGCTCGCCGGAATCCCGGCGGTAAAAATATTTCTTCCGGAAGAGCGCTGGTTCAGGCCGGACACCGAATCTCTCGACGCCGCTCTTGAAGAGAACGATCTGGTCTTCATCGGTCAACCCAATAACCCGACCGGAATTTCCTGGAATGCGGATAGCATCCGGGAGCTTGCCTTGCGGAACCCGTCCGTCACGTTTGTCGCGGATGAGGCCTTTGCCGATTTCGCGGAAGACATGGACCGGCTGACGGCAGGGAGGCCGGCCAACCTGATCGTCCTGCTGTCACTGACGAAGTTCTTTGCCGTGCCCGGACTGAGGCTGGGACTGGCGGCGGCGGACCCCGTTCTTGCCGGGCGCATCCGCGGCCTCATGCCCCCCTGGTCCGTGAATTCCGTCGCCCAGGCGGTCGGGGAAAAGGCGCTTCTCGATCGCGATTACGCCGCCCGGACGAGATCGTTCATGAAATCGGCCCGGGAGAAGCTTCATTCGGATCTCGAGTCTATCGGGCGGATCACTGTCTATCCCGGAGAAGCTAATTTCCTTCTCGTCCGGATCGACAGCGGTCCGGAAGCCTCCGTCATGGCCGAAAAGCTTTTAAGAAAGGGAATAGCCGTCCGGGTCTGCGATAATTTCGAGGGTCTCGACGGCCGCTTCTTCCGGGTCGCAGTGAGGACGGAATCCGAGAATGCGCGGCTCTGCGATGAGCTGTCCGGGTTATTGACGGGCGGGAAAATGTACCGCGCCCGGAAGAAACCGGCCGTCATGTTCCAGGGGACCGGGTCCAATGCGGGTAAGAGCATTCTCGCGGCGGCCTTCTGCCGGATTCTCCTTCAGGACGGCTGCCGGGTGGCGCCCTTCAAGGCGCAGAACATGTCGCTCAATTCGTTCGTGACCCGCGACGGCGGGGAGATGGGAAGGGCGCAGGTCGTGCAGGCGCAGGCGTGCCGGCTGGACCCGGACGTGAGGATGAACCCTGTTCTCCTCAAGCCCAACTCCGATACGGGCGCCCAGGTGATCGTGCTCGGAAAGCCGGTCGGGAATATGGACGTTGCCCGGTATATAGAATACAAGCCCCGCGCCTTCCGGGAAGCGAAGAACGCCTTCGAAGACCTCTCCCGCGAATATGACGCGCTTGTCCTCGAAGGCGCCGGAAGTCCCGCCGAGGTGAATCTCAAGCATCACGACATAGTCAATATGAGCATGGCCCGGCATGCCGGGGCTCCGGTTCTGCTGGTGGGGGACATCGACCGGGGCGGCGTGTTCGCCTCTTTCGTGGGCACGATGGAAGTCCTCGCGGAATGGGAGCGGGCGCTGGTGGCGGGATTCATCATCAACAGATTCCGGGGGGACAAATCCCTGCTCCAGTGCGCGATTGACTACACGGCGGGCCATACGGGAAAGCCGACTTTCGGCGTCGTTCCCTTCATCCCGGAGCTGGGGATACCGGAGGAGGATTCGGTCTCGTTCAAGAGCGGGCTGGAAGGGGGAGACCGCAACGGCGACAGGGAGGTAGAGATCGCACTGATAGATCTTCCCCACATATCCAATTTCACCGATTTCGATTCCCTGCGGATGGAGCCGGACGTATTCCTGCGGGTGGTAAGAAGCGCGGAAGCACTGGGGGCGCCCGGCGCCGTCATCATCCCCGGCAGCAAGAACGTGATCGGCGATCTGGAGTACCTGAACAAATCGGGACTGGCCCGGAAGATAGCGGAGCTTTCCTCGACCGGAACCGAGGTGGTAGGGATCTGCGGCGGATACCAGCTGCTGGGAGGCGAGATAGCCGATCCGCTGGGGATCGAGTCCGCGGGAAAGACCGTTCCGGCCCTGGGACTGCTTCCCGTCAGGACGGTTCTTGCCCGGGAAAAGATCCTCCAGGCCGTTTCGGGAATCCATGCCGAGTCGGGCTGCGCCGTCAGAGGCTACGAAATTCATCACGGGCAGACGAACGGGGAGGGATTGAAGCCCGCCGTCGTCCTGGAAGACGGAAAGGTAATCGGCGCCCGCTCCGAAGACGGGCTGCTCTGGGGAAGTTATCTGCACGGCATATTCGATGCGGACCGTTTCCGGCGCTGGTTCATCGACCGTCTGAGGGTTCGGAAAGGAATTCCGCCCGCGGGCGGAATTTTGAGGGAGTACGATCTCGAGCCGGCGCTGGACAGGCTTGCCTCCCTGGTCCGTGAGTCCGTGGACGTCAAGGCGATTTACCGGCTGATGGGTCTGGCATGAGCCTGGAACTGCAGATCCTCCTCGCGCTGGTTCTGGACTTCATCATCGGCGACCCGAGAGGATTTCCCCATCCGGTCCGGTGGATCGGTTCTTTTGCCCTGGCTGTGGAGAATCCCGCAAGGAGGCGGCTGAAAAACGAGAAGGCGGCGGGGATTGCGGCCGCTCTTGTCGTGATCGGGACAACCGGTCTGGCTGTCGTGCTGCTGGTGAAAATTTCAGGCGGTATTCACCCCTATGCCGGGGACGCCGCGTCCGTATTGATCCTGTACACGGCTTTTGCCGCGCGGGACCTGGCGGACCACAGCGAGGACGTGCGCAGGGCGTTGGAGGCGGGGAATCTTCCGGAAGCGCGGAGGAAAGTGTCCCGCATGGTGGGAAGGGATACGGAAGGTCTCGACGAAAAAGGAGTAGCGCGGGCCGCCGTGGAGAGCGTGGCGGAAAACACCGTAGACGGCGTCGTCGCCCCGCTCCTTTACGCAATGCTTTTCGGGCCGGCGGGAGCGATGATTTACAAAGCGGTCAATACGCTCGACTCTACATTCGGGTATCGCAACGAGCGCTACATCAGTTTCGGCTGGGCATCGGCGAAAATAGACGATCTGGCGAACTGGATGCCGGCCCGTCTTTCGGTTCTCCTGATTGCGGCGGCGGCTCCCCTCGCCGGCATGAGCCCGGGCGGGGCGATCCGGACCGGGCTGAGGGACGGGCGAAACCACCCGAGCCCGAATTCCGGCTGGTCAGAGGCCGCATTCGCCGGGGCGTTAAAGGTGCAGTTGGGAGGACCGCTTTTCCGGAAGGGGAAGCCGGACGACATGCCCGCGATCGGCGATCCCGGTCTGCCGCTCGATGCCGCCCGGATCCGGCGGGCCAACGCCCTCATGATAGCAACTGCGGTTGTGGCCTTTTTCATCTTTGGGGGAATCAGGCTTGCCCTGAAATAATTAGGATTCAGTGCTTCGGATTCAGGATTTGTCAGTGCGAGATAGCGAATCCAGGAAAAGGGTGATCAGATGGCGGACAGAGCAAGAGTTTTATTGTTTACAGGCGACGGCAAGGGGAAGACGACGGCGGCGCTGGGGACGGTGCTCCGGGCCGGAGGGCACGGGATGAGGGCGATGGTCATCCAGTTCGTCAAATCGGATGCCCGGACGGGCGAGATCGCCGGCCTTAATATCATCGGCGCGGATATCATGCAGACCGGCCTGGGATTCATCCCCCCTCCGGACAACCCTGAATACGAGAAGCACTGTCAGGCAGCGCGGGCCGGTATGGAGGAGGCGGAAAAGGCCGTCGGGTCCTCAATGTACGATGTGATTGTACTGGACGAAATATGCGTCGCCGTCTGGAAAGGGCTCGTCCTCGAAAAGGACGTGCTTGCTTTGATCGAAAAGGCCCCAAGCGGCATATGCATTATCCTCACCGGGCGGGGGGCGGCGGATGCCCTGATCGGCGCCGCCGATACGGTTACGGAGATGAGAATGGTGAAACACGGTTACCGGGCCGGCATTCCGGAACAGAAAGGCGTGGAATACTGAAATGGAATCGCCGCGGATCGTGATTGCCGGAACGCAGAGCGGAGTCGGAAAGACTTCGCTCGCGCTGGCGCTGGTGGCGGCGCTGAAGCGGCGGGGCCTCACCGTGCAGACGTTCAAAGCAGGGCCCGACTTCCTGGATCCGTCTTATCACGCCGTCGCTTCCGGACGCCCCTGCTACAACCTCGACGGATGGATGATGGGAAAAGATCACGTCCTGAATCTTTTCGCGCGGGCGTCCCGAAATGCCGACATATCGATCATCGAGGGAGTCATGGGGCTGTTCGACGGGGCAGATCCCGCCGGTTCCGAAGGGAGCACGGCGGAAATCGCGAGATGGCTCAAAGCACCCGTTCTGCTCATCGCGGACGCCCATGGAATGGCCCGGAGCCTGGCCGCGCTCGTCAGGGGCTATGCAGGTTTCGAAAAGGGCATCAGGATCGCGGGCGTGATCGCGAACAGGACAGGTTCGGAACGGCACGCCGAATGGCTGGCGCAATCGCTCGCGGCCGCTTCCGCTCCTCCCCTTTCCGTTTCCATTCCGAAAGGCTTTCTTCCCGCGCTGTCGAGCCGCCATCTCGGACTGGTGACCGCGGATGCAGAGACCCTGCCCCGGACAAAGCTGGAAGCCCTGGCCGAGGCCCTGGAAAAGCGAGCCGATCTGGAAGGGATCGTACGGATCGCGCGAGGCGCGCCTCCGCTCAGGTTTCCGGCCGTTCCGTCCGGAACAGGCGCTTATCGGAAAATCAGGCTGGCGGTTGCCCGGGACCGGGCCTTTCATTTCTACTACCAGGACCTCTTCGATGCCCTTGAAGAGAGGGGATGCGAAATCAGGTTTTTTTCCCCTCTGGCGGACCCGGCGCTGCCCGGCAGGGCGAACGGCCTGTATATAGGCGGGGGATATCCCGAGGAGTGCGCGGAGGAGCTGGCGGGAAACGTGAGCATGAAGAAAAGCATCCTGACGTTTGCCGGCTCCGGGAAGCCCGTCTACGCAGAGTGCGGAGGGCTCATGTACCTCTGCCGCTCGATCGAGACCGCCGACGGGAGAAAGCATCCGATGACGGGGGTGATTCCCGCGCAGGCAAAAATGCTGTCCCGCCGGAAGATGCTGGGTTATGTCGAGGTAAATCTCAATGATGATTCGCTCTGGGGTGCGCGGGGACAGGCGCTGAGGGGCCACGAGTTCCACTACTCCGAAATTTCATCCGGGCCGGAAAACGGCTGGCGCTGTGTGTACGACGTAAAGCGGAGGAGATCGGAAGAACCGGTGCGGGAGGGTTTTCAGCGGGGGAGGGTGCTCGCAAGTTACTCCCATCTTCATTTCGCCTCCCGTCCCGCGGCGGTAGACCGTTTCGTCGATGTATGCGGGAAGGCCGGAGCGGGAGGGCAGCCATGAAGCGGAAGAAGAGCGGAAGAGCGTTCATCCACTCGTTCCATGCAGACCCGAAGACGGGCCGGGAGATAGAGGAGCTTTCATTCGGGACGATAGACAGGGAGGCGCCGGCTCACCGCTTCCCCCCCGGCGAATGGGAAGTTGTCCGCCGCATGATCCATGCCGCGGGCGATTTCGGGATAATGGAAAACATCCGCTTCAGCGCGGAGGCGATCGCCTCGGGAATGGAAGGCCTGCGGGAGGGGAGATGCATATATACGGACTCAAACATGATCCGCGCCGGGCTCTCCCTTGCCCGCCTCCGCTCCGTATGCCCCGTCTACTCCCCGGCGAATATCTTCTGCCACGTCGCCGACCCGGAGGTGGCGGAACAGGCGGAAGCGGCCGGACTGCCGCGGTCCCTTTTCGCCGTGCGGAAGGCGAAACCCGTGCTGGACGGCGGCATCGCCGTTTTCGGCAACGCACCGGTCGCGCTCCTGGAGCTTAACCGGATGATCATGGAGGAAGGGGTCCGGCCTGCCCTGGTAATCGCCATGCCGGTAGGTTTTGTTCACGTGGTGGAAAGCAAGGAGGAGATCCTGTCCCTGCCGGTTCCGTCGATCACCCTCGCGGGAAGGCGGGGGGGAAGCACGCTGGCGGTCAGTGCCGTGCATGCGCTATGCACGCTCGCGATATCAGGAAGAAGCTGAGAGGTTGAGAAAAAAACCTTGAACCTTAGACTTGAGACCCGAGACTTGAAGCCATGAAAAAAGAAGCAGTCATATTGATCGGTCACGGGAGCAGGATTCCCGGCGCGGCGGAAGACATGGAGCGTGTTGCGGCCGGAATGCGGGAACGGATGGGAGAAGGCAGGATCATAGAGTTCTGCCACATGTCCATGACAGGCCCTTTTTTCCCCGAGGTCTTCGACCGCTGCGTCGCCGGGGGGGCGTCGAAGGTCGTAGTTATTCCGTATTTTCTGCACATGGGCGCGCACATACTCGAAGACATCCCGGAGCTTCTCCTGGCCAAGGCGCGCGAGTATCCCGGAGTCGAAATTATCTTCGGCCGAAATCTCGGCTATGACGATTGCCTTGTCGATCTGGTGATCAGGAGAATGAACGAGTCCTGGTCGCTTCCGGATATACGAAACACGGGCAGGCGGAAGCCTGCTTGATCTGACTTGCGGAAAGGAGCCGGAACATCACAAAAACCAGGGAGCAGCGAAGCGGAAAGGGGTGGAAATCCCCTGCTGTCACGCAGCCGTAAAGGGAGCGAAAGCCCTGAGCAGGCCACTGTCCGCCGCCTCGGCGGACGGGAAGGCGGGCGAGTAGAAGGCCCTGAGCCGGAAGACCTCCTGTTCCCGCAACCTCGATGAAAGGGAGGAAGATATGAGAAGGTACGTGTTCGTATTTCTCGTTCTCGTCCTGTGGACGGGAAAGGCCCTTGCGTTTCATCCGCTTGTTACGGACGATACGGGGACCCAGGGGAAAGGCAGATTCCAGTTCGAGCTGAACGGGCAGATCAGCCTGGACAAACAGAAATCCGACGACGGCGGGTCTGTCTCGACCGTCAAGACCCGTGAGAGCGAGCTTAAGGCCGCTCTTACGTACGGAGTTTCAGACCGCCACGACGTAACCGTAGGCTTGCCTTACCAGTGGAAGAAGACGGATATCGATGACGCGGAGAGCGCCAGGTTCGACGGTTTTTCCGATATCTGCATGGAGTGGAAATGGCGTTTTTACGAATCGGGAGGTCTTTCCTTTGCCGTGAAACCGGGATTGACTCTCCCGACAGGGGATAAAGATAAGGACCTGGGCGCCGGCAGAGTCACCGGGAGTTTATTCCTTATCGCGACAAAAGAGGCCGACCCCGTTATTTTTCACGTTAATGCCGGGTATAAGAGAAACGAAAACAAACTCAGCCAGCGAGAGGATATACTGCATGCCTCTGTTGCCGGCGAATACCGGATCGCGAAACCGCTCCGGCTGGTAGCCGACGTCGGAGCGGAAACGAACTCGGACCCGGGCTCGCGAACCTGGCCGGCGTACATCCTCGGTGGTTTCATATACGGCGTCAGCGAAAACTTCGACCTGGACGCCGGAGTAAAAGCGGGCCTGAACGATGCGGAAAAAGATGTTTCTTTTCTTGCGGGAATCACAATCAGGTTCTGAGGAGGATAAAAAATGAACAGGAGAACGATATTAAAAGCGGCTGTTTTTCCGGTTCCCGCCATTATCCTCTCAGCCGGTCCGGTCCACGCCATGCACATTTCGGAAGGAATTCTTCCTCTGCCTTGGGCCGCTCTCTGGTTCGCTGTTGCGCTGCCTTTTGTCGCCTGGGGCCTCCGCGACCTCAGGAGATTCGACCGGGAGGTTCCTTTTGCGAAACCGCTTGTCGGCCTGGTCGGAGCGGCCGTGTTTATTATTTCCTGCATGCCCGTTCCCGTGCCGACGGCCGGGACGTGTTCGCATCCCTGCGGGACGGGCCTGGCGGCGGTGTTTATCGGCCCGGCGCTCACCGTGCTTGTCTCCAGCGTGGCGCTGGTACTCCAGGCCCTGTTTCTCGCCCACGGCGGCCTGAGCACTCTCGGGGCGGATATCGTTTCCATGGGCGTGGCCGGCGCCTTTTCCGGGTACGGGATCTACCGCCTGGCGGGAAGGATCGGCGTCCCCTGGTACGCGGCGCTCTTTCTGGCGGGTCTCGTTTCCGACTGGGCCACGTACGCCGTGACCTCTTTTCAACTGGCGTCCGCTCTTGCGGCTCCGGGATCGACGGGGCAGATGTTCGGGGCGGTTGCAATCGCCTTCATGCCCACGCAGATTCCCCTCGGCGTTTTTGAGGGATTTCTCTGCGTCGGGGCCTACCGTTTTGTGAAGGCCAGGAGGCCCGAGGTGTTGATGGCGCTGGGAGGGGGGGCGGTCTGATGAGAAAGATCATGCGCGTATTCGCGGCAGTGATTGTCTTTTCCCTGCTCGCCACCGGGGCGTCTGCGGATGAAGAGAAATGGGCCGGCGTGGACGAGGTCGTGGTGAGGAAAATCGCCCGTGAGGCGAACCGGCCCGGCGCGGAGCCGCTGATTCCCCTTGAAGGCGATGCGGCCCTCTTCGCTTTCCTGATCGCCGGCGCAACGGGAGGATTCGTCGGGGGCTATTACTACCGGGAGCTATTCTCCCGAAAGAGAAAAGAATAATGTTCGAGCTGTTCCTGGACATCTTTGCCTACCGGGACAATTTCTGGACCCGGATGGACCCGGGCGCCAAGCTGGCGATGGCCCTTTCGGCGATTGCCCTGATTCTCCTTTCCAGCCGGGCTGTCCTGCCGTTGTCGGTGTTTTGCCTGTGCTTCGCATGCATGCTGTGGATCGGAGTTCCGGTGCGCCTGATCGCGGTCCGCCTCACGGCGCCGATGGGAATCGTCGCGGTGCTGGCGCTCCTCAAGGCCTTCCTGCCGGCCCCCCCGGGATCCTCCGTCCTTTGGAGCGGAACCCTTTACGGGTGGAAGCTGGCCGCTACTCATGAAGGATTGCGGGAAGGCCTGCTGATCGGCGCCAAGGTCCTGGGCGCAGTCGGCGCCATGCTCTTCCTGAGCACCGTCACTCCGGCCCACAGGATCTTCCACGCCCTGCGCAGGTTCCGAATCCCCCAGGGGTGGATCGAAGTTGCGATGCTGATGTACCGGTTTACCTTTGTGCTGGTCGAGCACGCCTCAGAAGGCTCGGCGGCGCAGCGCCTACGGCTCGGCTATTCCGGTATCCGGCGCTCCGTCTCTTCCGCGGGCATGCTGGCCGGATCGGTCATTCTCCGGTCCTTCGATCAGGCCCGGAGCACCCATGACGCCATGGTCCTGCGGGGCTACAAAGGAAGCTTCCCGTTCGGCGAAGAATTGGCGCCGCGACGGCAGGACCTGTACGGCGCCGCCGCGGTTATTACCGTTCTGCTTATATTCTATTCAGCCCTCGAATGGAGAATTTTCTCTTGAAGAGAGAAAGGGCCATAGATGCCGCCGGAGTCAGCTTCACGTACGAGGAAGGGACGAAGGCGCTGAAGAACGTCGATTTCTGGGCTGACAGAAGCCAGTTCGTCGCCATGCTTGCCTCCAACGGGTCGGGGAAAACAACGCTGATAAAGGTTCTGGTCGGATTGCTGAAGCCGCAGGAAGGAAGAGTTCTCGTTGGCGGAAGGGAACTGTCCGCCATCGGCGCGAAGGGGCTTTATCAGGAAGTCGGACTTGTGTTCCAGAATCCGGACGACCAGCTCTTCGGCGCCACGGTGGAAGAGGATGTCGCATTCGGACCGCGGAACCTGGGACTGGAAGAGGCGGAGGTCTCGGCGAGGGTGGCCGAATCGCTCTCCGCGGTGAACGCGCTCGAACTGAGGAAACGCGCCGTTCATCACCTGAGCTTCGGCGAAAAAAAGAGGGTTGCCCTTGCGGGGGTCCTGTCCATGCATCCCTCGACCCTCATCCTGGACGAGCCGACGGCGAGCCTGGACCCGGCGGGCGAGGCGCTTATGCTGCACCTGCTCAACCGGTTGAACCGCGAGAAAGGGATGACGGTTATTCTTGCCACCCACTCGGTGGATATGCTCCCGCTGTTCGTCGATTGCATATTCGTGCTCAACCGGGGAGAGGTCCTGCGGCGCGGCCCCGCGGAGGAGATATTCTGCGACCATGAGCTCATCCGGCAGGCCGGGTTGAGACTGCCGTATATTTCTCACCTGCTGTACGAAATGAAGCGCTACGACGGCGTGCCTATAAACGGGCTTCCCCTAACGATCGGGGAAGCGAGAAAGCGGCTGCTGGAGCTGATACCGGAAGAACTGATCGCCAGCAGGCTGGAAACGAAAGGCCAGTAAGGCTCCACATGGCTGACCGGAAAGCGTTGAAGGAAGGATTTACTACGGGGACCTGCGCCGCAGCGGCGGCCAGGGCGGCCGTGCTGCTCCTTGACGGGAAGGCCTCTCCGGCGGAAGTGGAAATCGGTCTCCCCGGAGGCGAGCGCGCAAGGATCGGGATAGAATTCGCGCGGAAGGGCGCCGGGTTCGCGGAAGCGGGAGTGCGCAAATATGCGGGGGACGACCCCGACGTGACCAACGGGGCGGTCGTGGTGGCCAGGGCCGCGTGGGCGGAGGGAGCGGATGTGTGTTTCGCGGCGGGCGAGGGAGTGGGGACCGTTACCCTGCCCGGGCTCCAGGTTCCTCCCGGGGAACCGGCGATCAATCCAACGCCGAGGAAAATGATCAGGGACGCCGTCCGGTCCGTGACGGACCGGGGCGTTCTCGTAACGCTTTCGATCCCGGGGGGAAGAGAGCTTGCGGAAAAAACATTCAACCGCCGGCTCGGCATTGAAGGAGGGCTTTCGATCCTGGGGACATCGGGAAAGGTGAGGCCTTTCAGCTGCCCGGCATTGAAGGCGTCGCTCCAGTGTCTTCTCGACGTGGCTGATGCAAGCGGCGTCGCTGATCCCGTGCTCGTCCCGGGGCGGATAGGAGAGAGGGCGGCCCGCCGCCACTTCCGGACAGGGAGAGGCCAGGTGATCGAGGTGTCCAACGAGTGGGGTTTCATGCTGGATCTGGCTTCCCGGAAAAGGTTCAAGGCCATGCTCCTTCTCGGCCACCCGGGGAAAATGGCCAAGCTGGCGATGGGCCAGTGGGACACCCACTCGGCCCGGTCGCGGAGCGCCGTTTCTTTTGTCGGGGCGCTGGCGGAAGCGCACGGAACCCCGCGGAGGAAATGGAATACAGTGGATGCGGTTTTCTCGGCGCTTGCCCCTCCCGGGCGCGAAGAGCTCGGAAACAGCCTGGCCGCGCTTATCGCGGAAAAGGCCGGGGAGAAAACCGGAGGGAATATCGCGATAGCGGCTGTCCTGGTGGACATGGAAGGAGGATGGATCGGATCGAAAGGAGACCTCACGCCGTGGAAATGAAGCTCAAGATCACGATTGCCGGATGCGGTCCGGGCTCTCCGGATCTGATCGCGCCGGCCGTCAGGAAGGCGGTAGCCGGCGCCGGGGTCCTGGTCGGGGCCGGCCGCCTGCTCGATCTCTTTCCGGAAAGCCGCGCCAGGAAAATACCTGTCGGCGCGGACGTGACGGCCGTGCTGGACCAAATGGCTTCCTGCAGCGGCGAGAGCGTTGTGGTGCTCGCCAGCGGCGACCCCGGCCTGTGCAGCATCGCCCGTCCCGTCCTGGATCGCTTCGGACGCGCCGACTGCGAAATCATTCCCGGCATAAGTTCGATCCAGACCGCTTTTGCCCGTTTAGGCCTCGACTGGACGGATGCGGCGATCGTAGACGCCCACGGTTCGGATCCCGCCTGCCCGCCGGACGGGCTTGCCGGCAAAAGAAAGATAGCCGTTCTGCACGGCCGTCCCGGTTCGCTCCGCTGGGCAGCGGACCTTGCCCGCACTTGCTCCGGGGACAAAAGGATTTTCCTGTGCGAGAATCTCACCCTGGACAGCGAGCGCATCCGCGAGGTCGCGCCGGAAGATCTGGACAGGGCTGACATATCGACCCTTTCGATAATGCTTCTGATCGAACGGGAACTGCTTGCCGCCGGTCCTGCTCCGGGAGAGGAGAAGGCGTCCCCTGCTGCGAGAACAGGGAAGGGGGGACGCCCGGGAGGGACGCTTTACGGTATCGGCATCGGTCCCGGCGATCCCGGCCTTATTACCGTCAAAGGCGCCGCGCTGATCGGGCGCTGCCGCCATATCTTTGTCCCCAAGGCGGGAAATTCCTCGGAGAGCCTGGCCCTTGCCATCGCAGGCCGGTACATCGGAAAAGATTCAGGCATCAGGGAGCTTGTATTCCCCATGACCGAGGACAGGAATGAACTGTCGGCCTGCTGGAGCGAGGCGGCCCGATCAGTTCTCGGCATCCTCGAAAAGGGCGAGGACGCGTGTTTCCTTACGCTCGGCGATCCCCTCCTGTATTCAACGTATATTTATCTCCTCCGGGAGCTGCGGAAACTTTCCCCGGAATGCGCGGTTGTAACGGTTCCGGGGATTACGTCCGTCAGCGCCGCCGCCGCGATTTCCGGAACGGCGATAGGGGAAGGCAAGGGTCTGGTGACGATCATACCCGCCGACGATCTCGACAAGCTTGCGGAAGCGCTGGAAAGCGGCGGCACCGTAGCCGTGCTGAAAGTCGGCAAACGCCTGCCCCGTATTCTCGACCTGCTGGAAGCGCACGGCGCCGCACGGCGGAGCGTTTTCGTCTCCCGCGCCGGGCTTGGGGGCCAGCGCATTGAAACCGACCTGGAGGAGCTCCGCAGAGGAGGAGAAGATACCGGGTATCTTTCCGTCATTCTGGTCCGGGAGAAGGAGGAGCCGCGATGAAAATCATTTTCGTGGGAGCAGGTCCCGGAGACCCGGAGCTCCTTACCGTTCGGGCGCGGAAGGCCTTGAGGAAATGCCGGATATGCATTTTTGCGGGATCGCTCGTGAGTCCCGCCGTAATGAAAATAGTGCCTAAGGAGGCGGAGCTGCACGACTCCGCGCATATGGCGCTCGAAGAGATCATGGACGTCTGCCGCCGCGCGCGGGACAGGGGAATCGACGCCGTCCGCCTTCATTCAGGCGATCCTTCCCTTTACGGCGCCATCCGGGAACAGATGAGCGGCCTTGACCGTCTCGGAATTCCCTACGAAGTGATACCGGGCGTAAGCGCCTTTCAGGCCGCCGCGGCGGCCCTGAAGGCGGAACTCACTGCGCCGGAAGTATCACAGACCGTCATTCTGACGCGGACATCTGGCCGGACCAGGGTTCCGCCTCCGCAGGAGTTGAAGGAGCTGGCGCGCTCGCAATCCACGCTGTGCATCTATCTTTTGGGAGACAAAATCGATGAAGTCGCCCGCGCGCTGGTCCCTTTTTACGGGGACGCCTGCCCGGCCGCCGTCGTCTATCACGCTTCATGGCCCGACCAGTCGGTCGTGGAAGGCGCCCTCTCGGAGATCGCGGGAAAAGCGGGCCGGGCCGGCATTGGACGAACGTCCGTCATAATTGTCGGGCAGGCCCTTTCGCGCGGCGCGCCCGCGTCGAAGCTCTACGACGCCGCTTTCAGCCACGGCTTCAGGAAGGGCAGGAAGGGATGAAGACGGCCATTATCACTCTTTCAGGCGAAGGGGCGTCGATCGTCCGGCTGCTCAAAAAAGAGTTCGCCGGGGCGGACGTTTACATCCACGAATCCGTTCCCGGGACGTGCGAGGGAAAACGCTTCCGGCGCATCGCCGCGCTTGCAGGAAGGGTGTTCCGGCAATACCGGAATCTGGTATTTATAGCTCCCTGCGGAATTGTCGTCCGGGCCGTTGCGCCGCATCTGGCCGGGAAGAGACAGGACCCGGCCGTCGTCGTTGTAGACGCGGGCGCCCGCTACGCCGTGAGCCTGCTCTCCGGGCACGAAGGCGGCGCCAACGATCTTGCCTTCCGCGTGGCCAATATACTCGGGGCCGAGCCGGTGATCTCGACGACGACCGAGGCGGTGAAGACCGTTATCGCCGGGGTGGGCTGCCGGCGGGGTACGGCGGGCGGGAAGATAGTCGCGGCGGTCCGGGAGGCCCTGGAGAGGGCGGGACTGGACGCCGCCGAGCTGCGGATGATCGCCTCGGCCGACCTGAAGAAGGACGAGCCGGGCCTGATGGAGGCGGCCGCGCATTTCGGGGTTCCCATCCGCCTTGTGCCTTCGGCGGAAATACGCTCTTCCGGCAGGAGCTTCGCAGTGTCGGATTTCGTCGTGAAAAAAACAGGCCTGCCGGCCGTGGCCGAACCGGCCGCGCTCCTGGCGGGGAGGAGGACGAGATTAATTCTTCCGAAGTTAAAGGTAAACGGCGTCACCGTGGCGCTGGCCAGGGAAAGCTTTACGTGGTCGGAATAGGTCCCGGTTCGGCGCTTGACCGGACCCGCCGGGCGGAGGATGCCGTCCGGAATTCGACCGTAATCGCCGGGTACGGCCGTTATCTCGATCTTATCGGCGATCTTGTCTCCGGCCAGGAACGCATCGTCACGGGGATGACAAAAGAGGTCGAACGCTGCCGGGCCGCTCTGAATAAGGCCCGCGAAGGGCATGTCGTGGCGCTCGTCTCTTCGGGGGACGCGGGGATCTACGGCATGGCGGGTCTCGCGATCGAGATCGCCGCTGAAGAGGGAATCGACGTCCCGATCGAAATCGTGCCCGGGATCACGTCGGCTTCGGCCGCGGGAGCGCGGATGGGCGCGCCGCTGATGTGCGATTACGCCGCGATCAGCCTGAGCGACCTCCTGGTCCCCTGGGAGGTGATCCGCGCCAGGCTCGAGGCCGTTGCCTCCGCCGATCTGGTAGCGGCGCTGTACAACCCGAGGAGCCGGAAACGCACAAAACAGCTCGAAGAAGCCGCCGCGATCTTCCGAAAACACCGCCCGGGGGGCACCCCGGTCGGGATCGGGACGGATATTGGGACTCCGGAGGAAAAGATCGTGGCATCGGACCTGGACCGCTTTCTGGACGAGGAAATCGGGATGAGAAGCATCGTCATCATCGGTAACCGCTCCTCCAAATTCCTGCAGGGGTGGATAGTGACGCCGAGGGGGTATAAATTAAGTTTCTAGTTTCGAGTTTCGAGTCTCGAGTTGCGGAAGAGAGAGCTTTTCCATTTCAGGATATAAGGATTCTCTTGAGCAAAAGATCGCTTCTGTTTCTTTCTCCTTGTTTTGATTAACGCGAATTAATATGGAGATCGCAATGACATCCGGAAACTCGAAACCCGAAACCCGGAACTCGAAACTTTTATTGTTGGGTGGGACGTCCGAGACTGCGCCGCTGGCGCTTGCCCTTGCGGAAGCCGGATTCAGACTGCTCGTCTCGACAGCCACGGAGTTCCGGCTGGATCTGCCGGAGCACGCCCATATAGAGCGCAGGAGCGGGCCTCTGGACGAAAAGGGGATGACCGCCCTGGTCCGGAAGAAATCGATCTCGGCGATCGTGGACGCTACCCACCCTTATGCCGAAACGGCGCGGCTGACGGCCAGGGGCGCGGCCGGGGAGACAGGGATCCCGTATTTCACGCTGCTGCGGCCCGGCGCCGTCGGCGAGGGAGATCGCGTCGAGCAGGCATCCGGCCACCGGGAGGCTGCGCGGAAGGCCTGCGCTGCGGGCCGTCCCGTATTTGTAACGACCGGCACGCGCAACCTGGCCGCATATGTGAAAGAATCCATGAATTCGGGTTCGGCGCTGGTGGTCAGAGTTCTCCCGGAATCTGTGGAAATCTGCAGAAAACTCGGCATCCCCGGGGAAAGAATTGTGGCGGGCCGCGGTCCCTTCACCGTCGATCAGAACAGGGAAATAATCAGGCGGTTCGGGATAGGCGTGATCGTAACGAAGGACAGCGGGGCAAGAGGGGGCACTCCGGAAAAGCTGGCCGCCGCGCGGGCCGAAGGCTGCCGTGTAATCGTTGTGGCGAGACCCGCGTATGATTCGTCCGGAGTGTTTGCAGAAATTGAAGATCTCGTCAGTGCCGTAAAAAGCTGTTTTCCCCCTTCCTGAATACCTCCTGCATGTAAGCTGTTCCGGCCGCCCCGGAGCCGCTTTTGTCTCAAAACTGTTGATCCTCCGATTTCAATAGTGTAAGTATCCCCGAAATACAGGAGTAAAATATGAAATCGGCGGAGATGGACGAGATCAGGCCGGGGCTGTCGGTGGATGTGGTCATATCGACGGATTTCGCCCGTGAGATTACGGATGTCCGAAGGGCAATCATTTACGAGACGAGTGAAGACAAGAAGATAACAATCTCCCAGACCAACCCGCCTCTCACCCGTTTTTATGTCAACAAGGGCGTTACAGTTACATTTTTCACCCGGCAGAAAGGCAAACTCATCCGGGCGGGGTATTTCGGGAAAGTGGTTGACATTCTCCAGTATCGCCTCCAGTCCGGCGAAACGGTCCATGCGACCGTCATCGCTCTCAAGAGCGGACTCGACCTCTTCGACTTGAGAATGCATTTCCGGGTGCGGCCGACGTCCGATTCCAATATGCGGCTCTACTATCTGAGCGAACAGGTGCCGATCATAGATATCTCGATCGGGGGTATCAGGTTCTCGCATAAGAAAAAGTTCGAAGTAAACCCCGGGGACATCATAAAGATTACGATCGAGATCGAACGGGAAAAGTTTCCGACGGAACTGAAGATCCTGAGGGTATGGTCCTCATACACCGACCGGCGGCAGCATGAGATAGAATATGTATCCGGCCAGTTTCTCCTTCTTGATAAACGGCTGAACTATCTCCTCGGAGGCAAGATTTTCGAGATACAGCGCGAGTCGCGCGCCAAAGAAAATCCGATGTGAAACAGACGTTAAACTTCAGACATTAGACGTTAGACATCAGACGTTAGGCATCAGACGTTGGGCGGGACGAGCGCGAAATGCGCGAAACGATATGATGAGTGGACAACATCCCTTACGTCTTACTCTTTGCGGTTTCGAATTGGAATTTAGTTCTTTTTCCCACGACGCAACAGACGCAATGGACGCAACAGACGCAATGGACCCAACGGACGCAATAGACCCAGATCTTTCCCCGCAATCCGGCCCTAACGCCGAAGCCTAAACCTGATCCCAACGCCTAAAGTCTAATGTCCAACGTCTGTTTCTTAGAGATAATCCCCGCGGTTGAATTTGATCGTTTCGACTGTTGCGGTTACCAGCATGCGGTTGAGAAGGTCCCGGAGGCCGTCTCCTTCCGGAAGGGCGTCGAGGAGGGGAAGCATGGCCTGCGCCCGGTCGGCCATTTCCGTGACGAGCGGATGGATATCCCGAAGGGAATTGCGGGGGTTATCCATCTTTTGAAGGTACCGGTCCATAACGTCCAGGAGTCCTTCCATTTCCCGGAGCATCGTTTTCTTCTCATTTGAAACGGGCGACCCGGCGTTGCCGGAGACATTCATCAGCGGAGGGATTTTTCCCGTCGAAGGCGTTTTCGCCATGCCCGAGGCGGCTGCGGAAAGGGCCTCCGAAAAGCCGGCTGCCTCCCTTTTCTTCTTCTTGGCCGTACTCGCCTGTTCGGAAATGCCTGGGCTGGAGATTACCTTCATCACGAACTCCTGCGGTCCTGATATATGAAAATCGGGTGGAAGAAAAGAGAAATTTGTTTTCAAAGACGTTTCTCCGCCCTTTTTCCTCATATTTTATATCGGTCGAACGGATCATAAAATTAAATGAAAAGGCTCTCATTTATTTCCGTTGCCTCTTTTAATCCAGTATAATTGCTGTAGAACTGCTTGTGGGGGCAGCGGATATGATCTCGTTCGGGGATATGATTACAAAATTCCCGACATGTAAATTTTTCTTGACAAACTTTGACCAGTGAGGCATAACAGACGTACGTTCTATAAAGCGATGATCGCATGAAAGACACGCAATCAGGAAAAAAAATACCGACAAAGGTAAGAAACGCTGAAATAGTAAAGGAAAAGCGCCGGCAAATATTCCAGGCGGCCAGTGAGCTTTTCTCGGAAAAAGGCTATCACAGCACGTCCATGCGGGACATTTCTGAAAAATCCGGAATAAACCTTTCTTATCTGTACCAGTTTATTGAAACAAAGGATGACATCTTATACCTGTTCTATATGCATATGCATGAACAATGGTCTGATGTTTTCTCTGTCCTTGCTGATAAAAAAACAGATGAGGACTTGATAATCAGGTTCAAGAGATTCATCGAGACAGGGTTTGGAACTGTAAAAAAAATGGAATCAGCAATAAGGACGATGTATTCGGAAAGCCGGCATTTATCTGCTGAATCGTTGAAGGTGATCCTTGCCCGTGAAAACAGGTTAACAGAAGAACTTGAACAATTCATAAGGCAGGGAGTTGCCGCGGGTATATTTAATGTACCCGATGTAAATGCGGCTGCCAGTATAGTTCAATATCTGTTAGTTATTCATGCCCTCAGGGCATGGAACTTTAAGGAAAAAGATTTTGACAGATTTGTGGAAAAGACCACCGACTTCATTCTTAACGGCCTGGGCGTCAGTACGAAAAAGTAAGGCGCCTCGAACGCTTGATGAAGTCTGCATTAATTATGGGGGCTGAAATGGGGGACAAGTCATTTAATAAAAATGAACGGGCATCAAATCGGGAGACACTTTCGGGAATCCCTGTAAAGGAAGTTTACGGTCCCGAAGATGTTAAAAATAAGGAATTGGGGATGGCTGGAGAGCCTCCTTATTTAAGAGGGGCATATGACGGCATGTACACCAGGCAACCATGGCGGATATTCATGCTGACTGGAGCCGGGGATGTTGAGGAGGCCAGGGCTAGGGTGGAATATGCTCTGGCTCAAGGAGAAACAGGATTTGCAGCGGAAACGGATATGTCGACATGGCTGTTCTTCGATGTGGATCATCCCGAAGTAATGAAACGCAAGCAGGACGTCGGCTGGTTTGGAGCCCCGGTCATGTCCTTGAATGATTACAGAGATTATTACGGTTCGCTGCCGTTGGGCCGATTGTACTGCCATACCGGAGCGGTATTGCCCCATATGACACCCTATTTCATGAGCTGCTTTCTCAGAGTTCTTGAAGAAAAAGGGATCCCGGCGAATAAGGTTAACAGCACCGGACAGGGGGATTTTTTTATTGCATACATCAGCATACTCGATCCGTCGCTGATTCCTCCTTCAGCGGGTTTGAAATTGAATTGCGACGGCATCGAGTACGCCGTCAAGCATGTTCCGCGTCTTACTCCCGTTTCAATAGCGGGAAATAATATCCGGGAATGCGGCGCAAATTCTTATCAGGAAATGGCCGCCATTCTGTCCTGTGCGGTGTCGTATATAGAGGAATTGCTGGGAAGAAATCTGAAGATCGATGATTTTGCATACGCAATAGGAGGCGTGAACCTCTCGACAGGAAGCGATTTCTTTGAAGATATATGTAAATTCCGGGCGATGAGGAGAATGTGGTACAACCTGCTCCGAAGATATGGAGCCAGGGAACAGAAATCGCTGCGATTAAGAATTCATGGGCTTCCGCTGGGGTCCATTTACACTTTCCAGCAGCCTTTGAATAATATCGTCCGCGGCACATATACCGTTCTTGCCGCCGTTCTGGGAGGAGCGCAGTCCATCGGAACTCCTTCATTCGACGAGGCAATCTGCACGCCGACCCAGCTTGCCCACACCACAGCACTGAGAACCCAGCAAATTCTGATGAATGAAAGCAATGTTACGTGCACGGTGGACCCGCTCGGCGGATCTTATTTTATTGAGGCGCTTACCGATGAGATCGAGGGGAAAGCCTGGGATTTTTTCAATAAAATCCAGGGCCGCGGAGGCTTCATCTCCTGTCTCGAATCAGGATGGATTCAGAATGAAGTGGCGGAATCGTCCATGAAATCAGCGAGGCAGATTGAAAGTGGTAAAAGGAAAATAGTTGGTGTTAATTGCTTTGAAATGGATGAGGAACCCTACAAATTCAGACCCTTTAAACCGAACCCCAGGACATGGGAACTATCCATGGCCTCACTGGAGAGGTTAAGAAAGGACCGCGATCAGGTAAGAGTGGAAGGGGCGAAGAAAGAACTTCGGAAGTCAATCCGAAACAAAGAAAATACTATGCCTGCAACCCTTGAGGCGGTGAGAAGCGGCCTGACTGTTGGAGAAGTCGGAGACATTTATCGCGAACTGTATGGGCGCTGGGGAGTTCCATCTATGGCGGGCTTAAAATCATAGGAATGATGCAGGCAGCGGGGGTGTTTTTCGCATGAAAGGAAGAATCAGAGTAATAATTGGAAAAACCAGTCTGGATGGACACTGGCGCGGAGTTCAAGCTGTCGCCACTGCATTGCGTGATGCCGGCATGGAAGTTGTTTACGTGGGAATGTCCTCTGCTGAAATGACCGTCCGGGCGGCGATGCAAGAGAGCGCGGATGTGATCGGTTTGAATGTGGGTGCGAGTTATTCCCAGGTCGAAGAGCTGATCCGCCTTTTAGGGGAAAACGAAATGGAAGATGTCCTCGTTATTCTCGGGGGCGTTATTCCGCTTGCGGATATTCCTAAGCTCAAAGCGATCGGCGTGAACGAGGTTTTTCCTCCCGGCTCCAAATTGAATAAGATAGTGAAGTACATCCAGGAGAATGTGAATGCACAATAGAATGGTGAAATCATGATTTTCGAAAAAATCGAAAGAATTGCCGTAGGCGTTCGAGATCTTGACAGGGCAAAATCATTTTTTTCGGAGCTGCTTGGTATCACGTTTGATGAGACGTTATCGGACGAGAATCTTAACATCAAGGCGGCGTACAGTGCTTTCGGACTGGAGTTGGTATCGTCCATGGCCCCCGATTCAATGATAGGCAGGTTTATTGAATCCCGTGGGGAAGGGGTATTCTGTATTGTTCTGAAAGTGACCGATATGGAAATGGCTGTAAAACAGATGGAAAAAATGGGAATGCGGCGGGTCGGTGATCTTCATTTCGGCCGCTTGACCGAAGTGGCCTTTCACCCCAAAGGCTCTCACGGTGTTCAAATCGTGCTGGCCGAATATCAGGCGAAGCATCCGGCAACTTTGGCCGCGTTGGAAAAGTGACAAGTGCGGGGAGGTGAAAATGGAGGCCCTTGGCAGTATACGCGTTCTCGACCTGTCCCATTTGGGGCCCGGCATGCTGGCTACGATGATGCTGGGCGATTTCGGGGCGGAGGTCATCAGCATTTGCAGTGAAATACAGGATAAAAAAACACCGCCGAAGATTGGAGAAGACATTTGGAGCTTCGCAGAGCAGATGAATTTGATTCAAAGGAGTTTGAATCGAAATAAAAAAAGCGTGTGTCTGAATCTGAAATCGGAGGAGGACAGGAACCTTTTTTACAGCATGGCCTCCGAGGCGGATATTATAGTTGAAGATTTCAGGGCCGGTGTGGCCGCCCGCTTGAAAATCGACTACGATACCATCAGGCGTTTTAACCCTGGAATCATATATTGCTCTCTCAGCGGGTATGGCCAGGACGGTCCCTATAGAGACCTTCCTGGTCATGATATTAACTTCATAGGTCTTTCGGGCGCACTGGATATGATCGGCGAGGAAAACGGCCCTCCCGTTGTCCCCATGTATTTTCTCGCTGACTTTGCCGGCGCGGCAATGCATGCGACCATCGGAATCCTTACGGCGCTTGTTGCAAGAGGGAATAATGGTGAGGGGCAATACATCGACATTTCCTTCGTGGACAGTGCCATGACGCTGCTTAATCCGCTGGCATTTCTTTATCTGAACCGGGGCCATGTGGCAAAGAGGGGCCGTACCATTTACAATGGAGCCTGGCCCTATTACTCGGTGTACAAGTGCTCGGACGGGAAATACATCACAATCGGCTGCTTCGAGCCGTGGCTCTGGGAAAACTTCTGCAAGGCAATCTCTCTAGAAGGCTACGCCATGAAACAGTTTGCAGAAGGGGAGGAAAGGGACCGGATGACAGCCGATATCCGTAAATGCATGCTTAAGAAGACACGTGATGAATGGTTTGAATTTCTGAGAACGAAAAACGTGTGCGTGGGCAGAGTCTGCTCCTTGGATGAAACTTTCGAGGACCCGCAGATACGACACAGATCCCTGATAGGTGAAACGCATCATCCGGTCTGCGGGACAGAGAGGCATCTGAAATCGACGATTCGCCTTTCCGGGACTCCCGCCAGGATCCGGACTGCGGCTCCATTGCAGGGCGAAAACACCAGTGAAATAGCTGTGAAATACGGAAAAATAAGTTCTTGAAAATCTGAATAAATTTTTCAATTTTTTAAGAACATACGTTTGTTATTGGAGGGAAAAATGCCAATAGATTTGCATTCGGGCGCGTATGGGATATTTCGTGATGCGTTCAGGAAGTTCGTGAGTGTGGAGATACTTCCTTATTACGAGGAATGGGAGGCGGCCGGATCAGTTCCGAGATCCGCCTGGAAGAAATGCGGCGAAAACGGATTCCTGTGTCCATGGGCTGATGAAAAATTTGGGGGATCGGGCGCCGACTTCGGGTATTCAGCCATTATGGGAGAGGAGCTGGCCTGGGCTGGGGCGCAGATGCTTTTCGTTCTTCACAGCGACATTGTCGTTCCATACATCGGCGAATTCGGCAGCGAAGAGCAGAAAAGCAAGTGGCTTCCTGGATGCACGTCAGGAGACGTTATTTGCGCCGTGGCCATGACGGAACCGGACGCCGGTTCGGATCTGGCTTCCATCAGGACGGTGGCCGTCAAAGATGGGGACCACTACATAATAAATGGCGTAAAAACCCTTATCAGCAGCGGCGCCACATGCGATCTGGCCATCGTTGCATGCAAAACCGATCCGAACGCCAACCCGCCACATAAGGGCGTGAGCCTGATCCTCGTGGAGGACGGCAGGAAAGGGTTCATTAAGGGGCGTAAACTGTTGAAAATGGGGTTGCGAAGCCAGGACACATCGGAGCTTTTTTTCGAAGACTGCAGGGTTCCGCAATCGAACCTGTTGGGCGTCGAGGGAAGCGGATTTAAATATCTTATGATGAAACTGCAGCAGGAGCGGCTGGTCAACGTGATCATGGCGCAGTGCATGGCCGAACGGATTCTGAAATATACCATCGAATACTGCAAGGGACGGAATATTTTTGGAAAGCCGATATCCGAACATCAGCACAATATGTTCAAAATTGCCGAAATGGCTACAGAGATCGAGTTGGGTAGAGTATTTGTCGACGAACTTATCACGGCACATGTCGGGAAAAGAAACATCAACAAAAGAGCGGCCATGGCAAAGTTCTGGATAGCCGAAATGGCCAATCGCGTAGCTTATCATTGCTTACAGCTGCACGGCGGATACGGCTATATAGAGGATTATCCTATTTGCAGGGATTTCAAGGACGTCAGGATACAGACGATCTGGGCCGGAACATCGGAGGTGATGAAAACCATTATCGCCCGTGAAGTCGGTATTTGAAAACGAAAAACCCGTTTATCACGTGCAACATGGAGATAGTGATGATCAATTTAGCACAAAGTCTGGAGAGATGGTCGGATCGTCAGAAAAATAAGGAAGCCTTGATATTCGGAGAGACGCGGCTGACCTACGGGGAACTGAATGCGAGAGTGAACCGGCTTTGTCACGCTCTTTTGGATTTGAAAATAGAAAAAGGAAAAAATGTAGCAATTCTCGCATACAATGAATATCAGTTTATAGAATTGTTCCTGGCCTGTGCAAGGATGGGAGTCATGCTGGTCCCCCTTAATTTCCGGCTGGTGGGTCCGGAGCTTGAATATCAACTGAACGCGTCCGATTCCGAACTGTTGATTCTTGGAGAAGAGTTTCAGAAAGTCATCAGTAAAATCAGGGGAAACCTGAAAACAGTAAAAAACCATATCGTCCTCGGAAATCCCGGACAGGGATCCGATATGGTGCCTTACAGCGAATTCCTTGCAGGGAAATCGGCATCTCAGCCGACTTTGACCTATTCCGTGGATCTGGATGACGAGTTCATCATGATCCATACCTCGGGAACAACGGGGCGGCCGAAAGGCGCGATTTTGACGCAGAAAAATATCTTATTTACGGCATTAAACCAGATTTGCGACTGGAAATGCACTTCCGACGATATCACCCTGACCTCCGCGCCCCTTTTCCATGCCGGCGGAAGTCTGATTCTGACGTATCCTCTCCTGCACATCGGCGGAACCGTCGTGCTGACCAAGCAGTTCAACCCGAAACTCTCTCTGCGGCTTATTGAAAAAGAAAAGGTTACCATCGTTTTTGCCGCTCCGGCGATGTGGGCGGCCATTCAGAGAGAGCCGGACCTGACGAAAACGGATTTATCGTCACTTCGTGTGTGCCTGTCGGGAGGATCATCCCAGCCGGCGGAGGAGATGATTAAATTCAAAAAAGACATCGGAGTCACGCTGACCGAAGGGTATGGCCTTTCCGAATGCTCATCGACGTCCACTGTGCTGAGGCCGGAAGTCGCAATAGAGAAAGCGGGATCAATTGGGAAACCGATGCTTCACAACGTTCTGCAAGTGGTAAACAAGTCAGGAGAAGAAGTCCGGCCCGGGGAGGTCGGCGAAATCGTTCAAAGGGACTTTACGGTCATGAAGGGGTATTACAAGCGTCCGGATGATACGGCTCAGACGATCAGGGATGGATGGCTTCACACGGGGGATCTCGCGACTGTTGATGAGGACGGATTCATCTACATAAAAGGACGAAGCAAGGACATGATCATCAGCGGAGCGGAAAATATATATCCTGTGGAGATTGAGACCGTGCTCATCGGCCATCCCAAGATAGCCGATGCGGCAGTGGTTGGAATTTCGCACGAAAAGTGGGGGGAAACGGTGAGAGCCTTTGTGGTCCTGAAGCCTGGCCAGGCGATGACGGAAGCGGAGGTGATCGATTACTGCAAGGAAAATCTGGCGAGCTACAAGAAGCCTTCTTCCGTCATTTTCATCAAGGAACTGCCCAGAAATCCCGGCGGAAAAGTCCAGAAGAATATCCTGAAGGAAAGTTATCAATAGCGCGGGGCGAAAAACTAACCAGGATGCAACGTGCAACGCGATCATCCGTGGAATATAAGAATTGAAGAAATTATGACAGAGTAATTTTGGAGGAATGAAATGGAACTCAAACCGGTTCTGCAGAGAAATATGATGGCAAGGGGTACATTCGGAGATGCGATAAGAAGAAGCGCACTGCGAATCCCAAATAAGCCAATGATAATCTATTACGACCACAAGGGCGAAAGGCACGTTTACACGTACAAAGACATTAATGAAAGGGCCAACAGGTTTGCGCATGCCCTTATGAAAAGCGGAGTCGTTAAAGGGGATAGAGTTGCAGTGATGTCCCATAATGTACCTGAATTCGTAATGAGCTGGTTTGGATGTGCAAAAATTGGAGCCGTCATAACAAGCGTCAACTTCAGCTACAAGGCGGATGAAGTGGTATACCAGATCAACCATTCGGAACCGAAGGTGTTCGTGGTTGAGGATTCGCTGATCCCGCTCGTTGAAACGATCAGGAGCAAATTGATCAGTGTAAAAAAATACATCGGAGTCAATCTGAAAGGAGGGAAGCTTCCGGACGGCTGGACGGATTTCGCGAGGACGATGGAATGCTCCGCAGAAGAGCCGACGGTTGAAATAGATGATACGGATTTGGCCATGCTCATATACACGAGCGGGACGGAGGCAAGGCCGAAAGGCGTAATGCTGCAGTACCGGAATTACTTGAGCGCGACGATCCCGGCCTGGATACGCGACGTAAGGATGGAAGAGAAGGACGTATTTCTTTACTACATGCCTTTTTACACCATCGCCGGGCTGGGATCGTTCACCACGTGCGCGATCGTCGGATCGACGATGATCCTTTCCTATAACATTGTTCCTGATGCCGCTCTGAAAATGATTACGCGCGAGAAAGTCACGGTCATAGCGCAGACACCCGCTTTTTACATTAAACTTTCGCAGACTCCCGGTTACGCCGAATCCGATTTGAGCACGCTGACGAAATGTCTGGTCTATGGAGGATTAATCCCGAGGGGAATGGTGGAAGCGTGGCGCAAAAAAGCACCGCAGATGACCTGGATGACTTATTGGGGGCAGTCTGAATTAAGTCAACTCGGCTCGACGGGATGGTTCAAAACGATCGATGAAATTCCCGATCAGGATCCATCCTGGATCGGGAAGCCGGTCTTCACACTGGAAACAAAGGTGTTGGGGCCGGACGGCACAGAAATCGAGGAAGGCGTCGGAGAACTCCTGTGCCGGGGCGCTTGCGTCATGGTGGGGTACTACAAAGATCCGGGTAAAACCGAAGAAGTCATGAGAGATGGCTGGATTCATACCGGAGATATCGTCAGGAGAGACAAGGAATGGAACATGTTCTTCTTCGACCGCAGCAAGGATGTTATCAAGACAGGAGGCATGAACGTCTCTTCTTTTGAGATTCAGGACGCGATTTATAAAAACCCCAAGGTGCTGGATGTCGCCGTGATCGGCCTTCCGGATCAATATTGGTCTGAAATTGTGGCTGCCTTTGTTGTGCCGAAAGAGGGAGAAGACATTACGGAAGAGGAAATCATCGCCTCATGCAAAGAGAATCTTACCGGGTACAAGGTCCCGAAAAAAGTCCTTTTTGTCAAAGACTTGCCGAGAGACAGCCAGGGCAAAATCCTGAAGAGAAAGTTGAGAGAAGTACAGACATCTTGAAGAATTCAATCGATCGATCGGAGCTCTATGTGAGCAGATGATTCAAGGGCGGCCTCGGCTGAGATTCCCGGAGTTTCCATGGTCGAACCGAGCATCCTGCCCGCAACCACGGCTCCTCCCAACCGGATATTCCAGGGATCGGAGGATTTGCCCAGGAGGTGAAATGAAGGATATTGACATTACAAAGATAAATATGACAACCGGTGAATTGTTGAAGACGGCATGCGCGACTGACAGAGAGAAACTGTTCATATATTTCATTCCTGGTGAATCCGGAGAAACCTTCGGTGAATTCGAAGAGAAGGTGAACAGGTTGTCTAATTATATGGAAAGAATCCTGAAGATCAGGAAGGGCGACAAAGTATGCACTATGGCTGAAAACTCTCCGGAACTGCTGCATACAATAATTTCGTTGAACTGCGTGGGCGCGGTGTGGGTGCCGCTGAACAACCAGCTGATCGGAGAGAGCCTGAAGTATATTATCGAAGATTCGGATGCGGGTCACGTATTCGCGTCGGCGATATTCGAGGAACGAATACGCGATCTGCATGATCAGATGAGGCCCGTTGAGATTCATTCAATCGGCGAAGTGTCGGACAAGTCGGCGGCCATGCCGAAGACATACGACAGCCAATCTGATCCTGATGAAATCAATGTAATTATATATACCTCAGGCACGACGGGATTTCCAAAAGGCGTAATGCATACTCATCTTTCTAATATTAGAGTGGGCGCTCGATCTCTAGGAATATTAGAGACAACGAAAGATGAGCGCATTCATGTCTACTTGCCGTTTTTTCATGCGTGGGCCTATGCCATCCTGATGGGCGCTCTTTATTACAGGGCGTCCCTGTATATCGACAAGGCATTCAATGCCGGCACATATTGGGCCGACATTGACAAATACAGTATTACTCAGGATCACTGGACGGGAACCGTTCCGGTCGGCCTGATGAAATTGCCCTCATCTGCTGAAGACAAACAGAGGAGCCTTAAAATATTCGGGACATTCGGAGCTCTATACGAGCAGATGATTCAAAGATGGCCTCGGCTGAGATTCCAGAGTCTATATGGTCAGACAGAGCATCCTGCTGCAACCGCGGTTCCTCCCGACCAGATATTCCAAGGATCTGACGGACTGCCCAAGAGTCCGGATGAAATATTGATTGTAGATGACAATGGAAATATCTTGTCCCCGGGCCCGGTAGGGGAGATCGTAATAAGATGCAGGTGCGGCGCGGGATTCCAGGGATATTATAAGAATTCTGCCGCGACGGCTGCAACGCTTAAGGGACGAGACATTTATACCGGAGATTTGGGGTACCTTGACGCCAGAGGGCATTTGCATTTTGCCGGAAGGAAAAAAGATGCGCTGAGGGTCAGGGGGGAAATGGTTTCAGTTGAGCATATCGAATACCTGATCACATCTCATGCGAAAATACTGGAGTGCGCCGTAGTAGGTTATAGATCCCCGGAAAAAGAAATACTCAAAGAGGATGAAATAGTAGCGCATATAGTTCCCAGAAAAGGAGATAATTTATCCGCGCAGGAATTTCATCAATGGTCGCAGAAAAATATACCGAGATTCATGAGACCAAAATACATGTTCATAAAAAGTGAGCTGCCGAAGACGGCTACGAATAGGATCCAGAAATTCAAACTGAGAAAAGAAAAAATCAAAGAAGCTGAAGTGTTGTTTTAGACAGTCGGCGTGCATGGAGGGGAAATACGGCCTGTCCAGGAACCACAGCATAAAGGCTGATCTGCGGGTAAGCGCGAAATTGAAATACGTCAAGATCAAATCAAGATAGCAAGGAGAAGTGAAATGAGAGCAGTCGATGAAAATAAACAGATACCGGCCGCAAAGGGAGTGTTTACATGGCCGAGCGATAATCCTCAGCTGATAGGCGGGAAGTGCAGGGAATGCGGTGCGATTTTTTTTCCGAGGTATCTTCCGTTTCACAAACCGAATTGTCAGGGGCAGACTGAAGAAGTGCTCCTCAGCAGGAGAGGAAAACTGGAGAGCTTTACTATTCAGCATTATGCGTCTCCTCCGCCTTTCATAAAACCCGAGCCGTTCGTTCCTTACGCTGTGGGGCTGATCTCACTGCAGGAAGGAATCAGCGTGGCGGGAATGCTGACCGGAATGAAAACAGATGATATCCAAATCGGCATGGAACTGGAACTGATAATTGAAAAGATGGCTGAAGATCAGGATGGAAACGAATATCTGACATGGAAATTCAGACCGGTTTCGAAACAGCCGCATGAATGAACACGGAGGAATAAAAATGAGGCAAGTTGCAGTTATAGGAGTGGGAGCTCATCCTTGGGGAAAATTCGAAGACAAGACCTTTCTGGATCTGGGGGTAGTGGCCGTTAGAAATGCGCTCAAAGATGCCGGGATGGAATGGACCGATATTCAGGCGCTGGTATCAGGTCTTGTCGTTTTCGGCGGTAATACCGGATTCAATCCGGGGCAGACCTTGGCGGCAGTCATGGGGGAAACGGGCATTCCCGTCACGAACATCTGGAATATGTGCGCGACGGCGACATCGGCCTTTCGAACGGCTTATAATATTGTGGCATCGGGCGAACGGGACACATGCATGGCGGTTGGATTGGATATGTCGCCACGCGGATTTCTCCCGGCGCTTGGGGCACCCGACGACCGCCAGAGCGAATACCTGCGCTGGCGCATGATGGGTTTGTCGAATCCGGGATATTGGGCAATGGAATGCCGCAAGCGAATGATTAAATACGGAACTACTGAACGCCATTTAGCCAAGGCCAAGGTTGCATGCAGCAAACATGCAGTATTGAATCCGGCGGCACTCTATAAAAAAATATACACTGAGGAAGAGGTCATGAATTCGCCGGCGGTTTGCGAACCTTTAAGGCTCTACAACATCTGTGCGACCAGAGACGGCGCCGCGGCGGCTATCATCTGCAGTATGGAGAAAACAAAGAAATTTACAGGCAAGCCGATAAAGGTTGCGGGTGTCGGTCTGGGCAGCTCACTTTATGGAGATCCGACTCTTCGCCTTGGCTATCTTTCCTGTCCGACTGAGGGCACCGCACCTATCCTGAGTGAAAGTTACATGTCAGCCAGAATGGCTTACGATCTGGCAGGCATCGGACCGGAAGATATCGATTTCGTCGAAGTGCCTGATAACAGTTCCTGGCATTATCTGCAATACCTTGAGACCATGGGATTTTGCGGGCCTGGCGAGGCGGATCGAATGCTCGATGAAGGACAAACGATGATCGGGGGAAAGCTGCCTGTATGTCCGAGCGGCGGCGCATCTTCCTTCGGCGAGGCTGTAGCAGCTCAGGGCCTTCTCCAGGTAGCGGAGCTTGTCACACAATTAAGAGGCGAGGCGGGTGATAGGCAGGTGGACAATGCCAAAGTCGGAATGGCTCAGACTTACGGTATGTTGGGAAACAGCGCAGCTGTGATTCTAAACAGATAATGTGTATTTCAAGCACGCCCCTGGTATCCCGGTAGGCTATCGAAGGCCGCGGATGTAACAGTAACGATTTTTCTGACCCTCCTCCCGAAGAACTGTTCGGGGGAGATGCGTTGAGCATCGACTCCGAACAGTTCTATATATTGGTGCACCGTTCGGTTCTCAATTCTGAACCCAGACCATTCCTTTGAAAGTTATTCTAACGTAATGCCCGTTTATGCCTTTACGGAATCATCGACCATATAAATCTCGCATTACAGCAAGAAGTATCATCACCAGACATTCCGCATCATCTTGCCCAAGCTGAAGAGCATTTGCGAAGAGCAGTTGCTGAACCGTACCAAGGAATGGTTCAGCAGAACTTAATGGATCTTGATTCTCTCTTTGAGAAATACAAAGGTATGTGGTTCAAAACACTACCGTTTGTGCAGGTAAAAACGCTAAGGCTTAAAGATTATTGCAAAAAAAGAAGGGAGATCCAGGAACTCCTGGAAAGAGGGCGAAAACTGAAATCCTGTAATATTTGGAGTGATGATTTCGATGAAGCTGTCCAAGGCTGCTTCCTGCCTGCTCTAGCTAAATGTATCTCGTTAAAAGAAGATCTCAATAAATCAATGGAAACTAGCCATGATCGAAAAGAGAGAATTACTCTCGTAATCATAGCCGGTGTTGTCCTGAATATAATAATTTACGGAGCAAAGTTCATTTTTACATTATTCTGAAATCTCCCCCCTGCCCAAATTCACAGTTCTACATTCATCATGCTTTCCGGAATGCTTTCATGCACCCGCAGTTCCCATTTCCCATTTACCTTGATTAAGATCCGGCTGCACTTGTGGCAACGCAGATTCAAGCCGCAACGCCATGCCGGGGTAAAAGCATTTTCACAATGAGGACAATCCCATATTTGTACATCGTTCCTTTCATCCGCCTTGGGCGATCACTGGCTGTCGGCGAAGCCTGCAGCCGGGCCCGGGATCTGTCCGAGGCAACGATCTCTGATGACCAGGTCCCTCCTGGAGGCCTCGACTCTTCCTATTAATAGAACTCAAGCCGGATTACTGCGAAATGGCAAGCCGGCGCGTAGGCGATATGTTCACCCAGCCTGAAATCGTGGAGGCGAAATGAGTAAAGGCGAACTCCGCTGGACGGAAGAACAGCTCCGGGATTACCAGAGACGGCAGAAAAAGCCGGGGCCGGTCGAGCATTTCTTTATGCAACTGCCTATTCCGCTGAAGTCGCCAGTTGATTCCGGAGGAAGCCGCCAGGGTGATCCGGTTCATGTCGCCGGGTGGCCGGCGAAGTCGCCACCCCCATCGGAGCGAAGCGACATTACTAGAGCGGCCGTTGCGGCAGGACTGCGGGAAAGGCGGGAAAAGAAAATGCCCGGCTTCTCAGCCGGGCATAAATCAGTTCTGAGAGGATTAAAAGCCGCCTAACTTCTCAGCTTCTCAACCTCTCAGCTTCTATCTTTATGGCGGAGAGAGCGGGATTCGAACCCGCGGTACACCCTTGACAGGCGTACAATCGCTTAGCAGGCGATCGCTTTCGGCCTCTCAGCCATCTCTCCGCTATATAGGGTATTGGGCATTGGGCATCAGGCATTGGGAAAAGCGCTGAATTGCATAGCCCTGTTTCTAAAGATCCCTTTTTTCTGGCTTTAGGCGTCAGGCATTGTTCGTTGGGATATTCAACGTGAACCTGACGCCTCTCGGCTTCTCAACCTCTCACCCTTCGACCATTCGACAGGCTCAGGGCTCAGGGTGACAATCATCAGGGACATCAATGTCCGATCTGAATAGTGAGAAGTCTCCTAACTTCTCAGCTTCTCATCCTCTCAACTTCGTTTTTTATGGCGGAGGGAGCAGGATTCGAACCCGCGAACCTTTCGGTCAACGGTTTTCAAGACCGCCGCCATAGACCACTCGGCCATCCCTCCATTAAATCAGGCATAAGGCGTTGGGTATCGGGCTTCAGGTGATCCTTCGAGACCGTCTAAAGCCTGACGCCTAACGCCTTACGTCTAAAAATTTATCCCGCAGCCGATATCCTGTCAATCCCTTTCATGTACGGCTTCAACGCTTCGGGAATGACGATGCTCCCGTCGCGCTGCTGGTAATTCTCCAGCACAGCCACGAGGGTCCTCCCGACCGCCAGTCCGGATCCGTTCAGGGTGTGAAGAAGCTCTACTTTTGAGCTTCCCTCCCGCCGGAACCTGATACCGGCCCTGCGGGCCTGAAAGTCTTCGAAGTTGCTGCAAGAGGATATCTCCCGGTAAGCATCCTGACCGGGCAGCCACGCCTCCAGGTCGTATGTCTTTGCCGATGAGAATCCGAGGTCGCCGGTGCACAGCGATACGGTCCGGTAATGGATGCCGAGTCTTTTCAGGACCTCTTCCGCATTCAACGTGAGTTTTTCCAGTTCCTCATAAGAAGTTTCCGGAAGAGAAAACTTCACCAGCTCGACCTTGTTGAACTGATGCTGTCGGATGAGTCCCCGTGTGTCCTTCCCGTACGAGCCCGCCTCAGCGCGGAAGCAGGGAGAATAGGCCACCAGGTAGCGCGGCAGGTCCTTTTCCGCCAGAATTTCTCCCTGATAGATGTTCGTCACGGGGACTTCCGCCGTCGGGATCAGCCAGTAATCCATTCCCTCGATCTTGAAGAGGTCCTCGGCGAATTTCGGGAGCTGGCCCGTTCCGGTCATGCTTGTCCCGTTTACCATGAACGGCGTCAGTACTTCCGTGTAACCGTGAACGGAGGTATGCAGGTCCAGCATGAAATTAATGAGGGCCCGTTCCAGCAGCGCCCCCGCCCCGCAGTAGAGGGTGAACCTGGCGCCGGCTATCTTCGCTCCGCGCGCAAAATCGAGGATCCCGAGCGCCTCCCCGAGCTCCCAGTGCGGCCTGGGCGCGAAGTCGAATTTCGGCTTCTCTCCCCAGGTCCGGACCACCGGATTATCTTCGGAGCCGGTTCCGTATGCCACGCTTTCGTGGGGAACGTTGGGGATGATCATGACGAAGCTCTGCAGTTCCGCCTCGATCTGCTTGAGGTCTTCGTCGATTGCCTTGATGCGGTCCGAGACCTCCCCCATCCGGGAAATCAGCCCGGAGGCGTCCTGCTTCCCGGCCTTGAGCTTTCCGATCTCTTTCGAGACCCGGTTCCGGTCGCTCCTCAGCGACTCCACTTCCTGGAGGCGTTCTCTCCTCCCGGCATCGAGCTGAACGAACCGGTCGAGATCTATCTGCTGACCCCGTTCCGCCAGTTTTTTTCGCACCAGATCCAGATTCTCCCGAAGAAACCTGATATCCAGCATAATCGCTTCTCCCTCTTAAATGAAAGATTTTACTAACATTATTTCCCCGATGGAGTCAACGTTTTTTCCACTTGCGCAGTGTCTGCCAGGCGCGCCGGAATAAGCCGGAGAAAGATTCCCCGATTCCGCAGCCGGCGTCTTCCGCGCGTCTTCCGTGACGGATCTCTTCGGACGGACGGGCCGGAGATGATTTTGCCTCCCTGCCGATGCGGGCGAACTCGCCCCCGAAAAAAGATCCTTTCTTCCGGAAAAAGATCTCATTAAAAAAGGCCTGGTCAAACCGGTACCCCTTTTTCCTGAATTCCCGCTCGAGCTCGCTGAAAAAATCCCGAGCTTCCGGGTTCCCGAACATGTCGCGGAAAATCTCCTCGCGGGCGTAGCCGAAGTTCTTCTTCTCCCCGGAAGCGGGGGCAGTCCGCTCCTCCCGCCCGCCGGACCGGCGATCCAGCTCCTCCCTTTTTCTGCGGTCTGTCAGGACTCCGTAAGCCTCCGCTACTTCCTTGAACCGCTCTTCGGCCAGGCAGTTGTTCGGGTTATGATCGGGATGGTACCGGAGCGCGAGCTTCCGGTACGCGCTCCTGATTTCCGCGCTGGTTGCCGACTGCCGAACGCCGAGGATCCTGTAGTAGTTCTTCATGGCTTTCTCATCGGACGTCTTGAGCTTTCCGTCCGGAAATCCCCTTCCGCACGGAATCGACGACCACCATCAGCTCGGGGCTTTTCAACCCATAAGAGGCGGCGAGAAATGCGGCGCCTCCCGCGGCTATCTCCAGCGAAAGGACCAGGAACCTTTCCTGGAAGCCGGCCTCCGGATTCCAGGGAAACGCCAAATCCATAAGGTAAATGGCGCCCAGCATCAGAAGGGAAGACAGGCAGATCTTTCCGAGAGATTGAAAGAAAAGCCGGTCGAGAAACCCTCCGATGCGCCTGGTCAGGATCAGGTAAAGCAGGGCGACGTTGAAGGCGGAGGCGAGCGAAGTCGCCAGCGCGAGCCCGCCGTGCTGAAGAGGAAACATCAGCAGAACGCTCAGCAGCGTGTTCATGATCAGCGCGGCGATGCCGATCTGTACGGGAGTCTTCGTGTCCTGGAGGGAATAAAAGGCGGAGATCACAACCCTGATGGCGGAGAAGAACCACAGCCCCAGCGAATAATATAAGAGGGCCTGCGCGGTCAGGACGGACGATTGCAGGTCGAATTCGCCCCTCTGGAAGAGCACGGAAATTATCGGCAGCTTCAGGGCGATCAGGGCGGCCGTAGCCGGCACGGCGATGAAAGTGATGAGGCGCAGGGAAAAGGCAAGGGTCCTTTTCATCTCGTCCATGGCGCCCCTGCTTACCTGTGCGGACAGGCTGGGCAGGGACGCCGTCCCGATCGCTATCCCGAATACGCCGAGGGGCAGTTCCACGATCCGGTCGGCGTAGTACAGGTAAGAGACGCTTCCCCCCGGAAGAAAGGAAGCGAGCAGGGTCCCGATAAACACATTGATCTGGTAAACGGCCGCTCCGAACGCCGCCGGGACCATGAGCGCTCCGACCCTGCGGATCCCGGGGTGGCCGGGCTCGAAGCGCAGGGCCGGACGCATGCCCAGCCGGAAGAGGACGGGTATCTGCATCGCAAGCTGGAGCAGGCCGCCGATCATGACTCCCGCTGCCAGCGCGACGATCGGCTCCGCAAAAAAATCGCGCAGCCAGAGCGCCGCCCCGATCATGGAGATGTTCAACAGCACGGGGGAGAGCGCCGGAGCCGCGAAGTGCCGGAGCGAGTTCAATATCCCCATGCAGAGGGCCACCAGGGAAATGAAAAATATATAGGGGAACATGAGGCGGGTGAGAAAGACCGTCAGGGCGTACTTCTCGGGGACGGACTTGAAACCCGGCGCCATGATCGTGACGAGAAGGGGCGAGAGGAGAACGCCGGCGATGGAAATCACGACGAGCAGGACGGAGAGGAGCGTGAAAGCGGCATTGGCGAGATCGAGCGCGTCCCGGCGGGTCCTGCGGTTGAGGTACTCGGTGAAGACGGGCACGAAGGAAACGGTCAGCGATCCCTCCGCCAGGAGCCTCCGCAGCATGTTCGGGATGCGGAAGGCGACGAAGAACGCGTCCGTGGCCATGCCTGCCCCGAAAAACTTCGCCACGACTACGTCCCGGATGAATCCGAATATCCTGCTCAGCAGCGTCGCGAGCCCGACGACGCCGGCCGCCTTGGCTACGTTTCTGCTCTCCGCATCGGGACGACTTTCACACACGCAGGAGCGCCTCCGCTTCGATCCGCTTCAGGCCCTTGACCCGGAGGACCTTCTGTTTCGATTTCAGTCCCGTGACGATCTCGACCCGGGATTTATTCACGCCCAGCAGCCTGGCGATCACCCGGACGCATTCCTCGTTGGCGGCTCCTTCCACGGGGGGCGCCGTGATCTTCAGCTTCAGGACGCCGTCGATGATTCCGGCCGGTCCGCTCCGGGAAGAGCGCGGGAGGACACGGACGGAAAACGTTATGCCGTCAGCGGTTTCTTTAATTAAAAGCATGGGGGACAGTGGGGCTATTACTACGTTTTGAGACGGAAGGCAATCTGAAGAAGACTCTGCACGAGGAAATACTGGAGAAAAATTATGACGAGAATGAGGATCATGGGAGACAGGTCGATTCCAACATTGCGGAAAGGCATCCTCCGGCGAATCGGCCTCAGGGCGGGCTCCGTGATACGGTAAAGGAACTGCACAATGGGGTTGTACGGGTCAGGATTGACCCAGGAAATGAGCGCTCGTATCACGATAACCCACATGTAAAGCGTGAGGGCGATGTCGAGGATCTTGGCCGAGGCTTCGATGAAATTGGCCAGAAGGAACATGAGGCGTCTCCTTATTCAATTTCTGTAAATTTCTTTTCTGTCTCCGACGGTTAAAACGATAAGCTCTTTTTTCTCTCTGTCAATCGTGTAGATGATGCGATAATTTCCGCACCTGTATCGGTGCAGACCTTTAAAAATTGCTTTCAGAGGCTTCCCCAACGACAGCGGTTCTGTGGACAGGTGGCCCTCAACCTTTTCCAGAATCAGCCGCGCCCTTTCTTTATCCAAGCTCTTGAGATCATCTACAGCTTCTTCATTCCATATGACTTTATAGCTCAAGAGTCTTTTTTACCTCATCGCTCGTATAATACTTTGCATTTTTTTTGTTCAGCCTCTCAAGGGCCAGAAACGCATCCTCGTACTCAGCAAGGTACTTTTCGAGCATGTCTTTGATATAGAAGCTTTTCGGCCGCTTTGTCTTCAGGGAAAGATCTTCAAGCCTTTTCTCGATATCATCCGAGATTCTTACGTTTAAAGTTTTTGCCATACCGGGTACCTCCAACCCGAAAATCACATGTGTCATTTGTAATACATATGATACGGCTCATGAGGAATTGTCAAGTAATTTTTAATGATTGACAAGGGCACTGGGGATGAGCGATGAACAATGAAAAGTAAAAGGTAAAAAGTGAATGAGGGTTCAAGGGTTCGGACGATCCAGGGTTCAAGTGATCTTATAAGTTCGCTTGAATCCTTGAATCCTTGAATCCTTTCTGAACTTCTTGCTTTTCACCTTTTACCTTTCACTTTTTACTGACGAAGGAGGGGCCATGCTGAAGAAAAAAAAGTTGGTCGTGATCGGCGGGGGGAAAATGGGAGAGGTGATCACCGGCGCCGTTGTGGGCCGCCAGCTTGCGGCCGCGCAGAACGTCACGGTTACCGACGTCGTGGCGGAGAGGCTGAAATACCTGAAGGGCAAATTCGGCGTGGTTGCGACCGCCGATAACAAGGCCTCCGTAAAGAAAGCGGATGTGGTGATCCTGGCGGTTAAGCCCCAGAGTATGGCCGAAGTTCTCCAGGGGATATCAGGCGAGGTGACGGCGGACAAGCTTCTGATCACAATTGCGGCGGGGATCCCCATAAAGTTCATTATGGATCAGCTCGGAAAATCGGCGCGGGTGATCCGCGTCATGCCCAATACGCCGGCCCTGATCGGCGAGGGAGCAGCCGCCCTGGCCAAGGGCGGGAACGCGACGGATGAGGACCTGGAGCTGGCAAAGCACATTTTCGATTCGGTGGGGATTACGGTCGTCGTGAAAGAGGACCTCATGGACGCTGTAACGGGGTTGAGCGGAAGCGGTCCGGCATACGTCTTCACGATAATAGACGCCCTGTCGGACGGGGGCGTTCTGATGGGGCTGAGCCGGGATGTCGCAGTCAAGCTTTCGGCCCAGACCCTTCTGGGCGCGGCCAGGCTCTGTCTTCAGAGCGGAAAACACCCCGGCGAATTGCGGGACATGGTAACTTCCCCGGGGGGTACGACAATTGCGGGACTGAAGGCCATGGAAGAAGGCGCCCTGCGGTCGGCCTTGATCAGGGCCGTCGAAGCCGCCACGCTGAGGTCGAAGGAACTGGGGAAGGGGAAATAAAGAAGGTGAGAGGGTGAGAGGTTGAGAAGATAGGATCTGCTGATTAACCTTAATTGGCCGTATGAAATAAAAAAGCATGTCATGGTGAACATTCCAACCATGACATGCTTTTTTTAATCCAGTGCCGAGAAGTGTCTCAGTTCCCTAATTTCTCACCTTCTCACCTTCTCAACATCAATCTTTAATCCTCGTCCGGCGGCAGCGCCACGGGATAAAGCATCAACTCGGGAGGAAGCAGCGCGTCTTCGGGATCCCGGCCCCCCGTCGCGCTTTTTTCAGCCTCCGCCGCGGTCGACGGCCTCCGCCTCCTGCGGCGGCTCCTCTTTCGTCCCGATTTCTTCCGGGGCTCTTTTGCCTCCCCCGGCCTGACTCCCGCTTCTGCTCCCGGGGCGGGCTCCATCTCGATCGCTTCCGCCTCAGTGATCTCGGATGCCCTCGCGGCCTCGCCCTCTCTGCCGTTCGCCGGACGCTCTTCTTTGCGGATCAGCTCGAATTTGGACTCATCCCAGCCCATATCCGGATTTCCGTATATGAAGATTGAAGCATCATATGATCCTTCGAGGCTGCTTATCTCCGCGCGCTTCCGGTTCAGAAGGTATTCCGATACCTCCTTGGGCAGCATCATCCGGATCTCGCCGAATTCCCCCTTGACGACCTCCGATTTGATTCTCCTGAAGGCGTTCAGGGCCATGAACTCCAGCGATGGCTGAAGGCCCCGGCCTTTGCAGTGAGGGCAGGGCACGTAGCTGATTTCCTGGATAGTTGACTGCTTCTTCTGTCTCGAGAGCTCGATCATGCCGAATCTCGAGATCCTGGAAAGCTGGATCCGGGACCGGTCCACGCTCAGCGCCTTCTTGAATGCCTTTTCCACTTCGCTGTTGTGCTTGCGGTCCTTCATGTCGATAAAATCGATCACGATCAGGCCGCCGAGGTCCCTCAGCCGGAGCTGGCGGGCGATCTGTTCCGCGGCCTCGAGGTTTGTCTTGTACGCCGTCTCCTCCACGTCCCTCTTGTTGGAGCCTTTTCCGGAGTTCACGTCTATAGCGATCATCGCCTCCGTCTGGTTGATGACGATGTACCCGCCCGACTTCAATTCGACCCTTTCCCGATAGATCTCGCCGATCTGGGCCTCCAGGCCGTGGTCGAAAATCGGATTTTTCTCCTTGTAGTGCTTGATTATTTTCACGTTCCGGGCGGCCACGATCTTGCAATAATCGCGCATTTTTTTGAATGTTTCCAGGTCGTCAACCAGGATTTCCTGGATATCGGCCGTGAAGTAATCCCTCAGCGAGCGCACGCCGAAATCGCTCTCCTGATAAATCAGGGCGGGCGCGGCCGCTGATTCCGACTTCTTCTGGATGGTCTTCCAGAGCCGCTTCAGGTGCTGGTAATCGCGGGAGAGTTCCTGTTTTGTGCGGTTCATCCCCGCCGTGCGGACGATGATTCCCGTTTTGTCCTTCCGGCTGATCTGCTCCGTGAATTCCTTGAGTCTCTTGCGGTCGGCTTCGTCTTCGATCTTCCTGGACACTCCCACGGAAGGACGGTTCGGCATAAGCACGAGATATCTGCCGGGCAGGGATATATAGGTCGTCAGCATGGCTCCCTTGCGGTCCTTCTCCTCGCGGGAGACCTGCACCAGGACCTCCTGGCCGATTTTCAGGGCGGGCCGCTTTCCCTCTTCCCGCTGCTGGAAGTATTCCTGGCTTACGTCGTGAAGCGGCAGGAAGCCGTTCTTCTTTCCGCCGTAATCGATGAAGGCGGCCTGGAGCCCGCGCTCGACCTTCATCACCAATCCCTTGTAGATGTTCCCTGCAATCGGCTCCCGCACCGCCATCTGGATGTTGAACTCGGCAAGCTTGCCGCTGTCCACGATGGCCATCCTTTTTTCTTCTTTATCGATGGCATTGATCAACATTCTTTTTTTCATAATCCGCATCCATTCATTGAAAGTCACCGATGTCGCCTTTCCCCGCCCTGAGAACCCGCGGCACATCGTCCACGAGACTGATCACGCTCGATTTCTCCGAGACCAGGATTCCTCCGTCGATCACGAGATCCACCTGCTTCATTATTTTTTGGATCTCGGCGGGGTCGCTCAAAATCTCATCTTCCGCTATTTTGGCGCTGGTATTGATAATGGGGTTTCCGAGCTCCCTGACCAGCGTCGTGCAGATCAGGTTGTCCGGAACCCTTATCCCTACCGCCGTTCTTTTCTGCAGAAGGATTTTCGGGACCTCGCGGGAGGCCTCAAGGACGAACGTGTACGGTCCCGGCAGGTATCTCCTCAGGACCTTGTACGCGAAGTTCGATACGAGGGCATAATGGCTGATGTCTTTCAGGTCGGCGCATACGAAGCTCAG
>ERZ795058.745-NODE-745-length-48153-cov-7.942659_pt1 | contig 48153 bp, 37 predicted proteins | sample MGYA00375142_ERZ795058 | MGnify/ENA primary metagenome ERZ795058 (study PRJEB30187, sample SAMN05720210) | activated sludge metagenome | isolation source: anaerobic digester from wastewater treatment plant | place: Japan | collected 2015-04-20 ... | reverse complement strand
TGACTTCATTCCACATCCTCATCCGGGCCGCCTTATCCCGGGACAGGATGAGATTGTATTCCTCGTCTTTCCGGTCAACCAGGACCTCGATCATGTCGCCTACGGATATGGTGAAATTTCCATTTTCGTCTTTCAGCTCGGCAGCCGGGATCTGCCCTTCCGTCTTGTACCCCACGTCCACCATTACTACATCGTTTCCGAGCTGAACTACCCTGCCCGTCACCACTTCCCCGAGCGGGACCTCCTGAAGGCTCTGTTCGTACAACTCGCTGAAACTCATCATCTTGTGTTCGGATTCCTGAATTCCGGACTTCTCTCCGCCTTCATCTTCCAGTTTCTTTTGTTCGTTTACCATCTCCCGGTTGTTGACGATTGCCATTATCTCCCCCCTCAAAAATATTCACTGAAACAGTGAACAGGATATTTTAACTTTTTCCGACTAACACAACGAAAATAAAAGATCAAGCAAATTGAAGCCTCCGGCGCAGGATACCCCTGAAGGCAAATGACATGCGCCTGAAGACAGGGAGGGAGGAAAAGGACAGGAACACCCGGTGAAAAGCCGGTTTCCGGCTACTTATCGATTGCTTTGATAACATTTTCCACTACATCCTCCACGCTTAATCCGGTGCTGTCGACGATTATCGCCCCTTTCGGCGGCTTGAGCGGCGCGATTTTTCTCTTCCTGTCCTGGATGTCGCGCTTCTCAAGGTCCCTCAAAACGCCTTCCGCTTCAATTCCCGGGTCCTTTTCCCTCAGCTCCAGGAATCTCCTGCGGCCCCTTTCCTCCGGGGAGGCGTCGAGAAAGAACTTGAAATCCGCCTCCGGAAATACGACCGTTCCCATATCACGGCCCTCCGCTACTATGCCGCCCTCCTTCGCTATGTCCCTCTGCACGGACAGCAGCGCCTCCCGGACCACCGGAAGAGCGGAAATCTCCGAAGCCGCCATTCCGATCTCCGGAGTCCGGATCCTGCCGGTGACATCTTCCCCGTCCACGAACACGCTTGTCTTATCCTGGTCGAGCCGCACTTCGATCCGGGTCTCCCGGCAGAGAGAGGCCAGGCCTTCTTCGCCGGAAATTCCCTTCCGCAGGGCCTTGTATGCGAGAGCCCGGTACAGGGCGCCCGTATCGAGGTATCGATAAGAAAGGCGCCTGGCCACTTCCCGGGCAATCGTGCTCTTGCCCGCGCCGGCCGGACCGTCGATTGTAATTATGTGTTTCCGCGGCAAGGCGTCCGGAGTATTCTGCGCTTTCCTGAATTTCTCCCACAGGGGCCCGTCGCTGCGCCAGAGCCAGCAGCTGTCGACAAGCAGGGATTCATCGAATGCGGGCTTCCTGACCCGGTCATCTTTTTTCCGCACCCGGCTGTAATACGCCCAGAACCCCTGCATGGCTGCGGAACCCATGACCAGAATAAGATTCATAATGTGAAGACAGCCTTTTTTCCCTCCGAACATGCCTCTCACCTTTCCGCTGAATCCCTTCCTGATGGGGGTTCCTGCCAGCAACCCGACGGATTCCCTGATCTCCCTGCATTCCGGTAGAGGCACTTCACCGATCTCCGCCTCCGCCGTCCGGATGGTCATGTCCGGCATCGATACCTGGAGCCTGACCCTCATTCCGTGAATTACACCGGGATCGACAAACGACTCGCGCGTATAATAATATGATGGAAAAAAACGCTCGTCCTGAAGCCTTCCTTCTATAACCAGACCCGATCCGTTTTCGAATGATTCGACGATCACGCTCCTCCTGTGGATCAGTTTTTTATCCATCTTTCCCTCCCGCCGGCCTCTCCCGCCGGCTCCTTATTGACCCGGACTGAATATCATATCCGCTGCGCATAAAACAGCTCGGATTTGGCTCAAACAGTCCACAGTTCGCAGTTCTCCCCAATCCGGGGAGACTTCCGAGGGTTGATTAACAGGGCCAAAAGAGCTAATATCACGCGGAACCATGGAAAGCTTATTTCGTAATAAACCGGCCCGCCGCCGCGTTCTTTTTTGCAGATTGCTGATTATTCTTCCGGTGATAATCGGCGTCGCCCTCCTCGCGCGCCCGGCCGACGCCTCCTTTTCCATTGATGACGAGAACAAGCTGGGAAAGGAAATCCACCAGAAGATCGAGGGCGCCAAGTTACTGTTTCACGACGTCAAATCCGAGGATTACATAAACCGTCTCGGCCGGAAAATACTGGCCCAGAGCGGAACTCCCTCCTTTGATTTCCGGTTCTTCATCCTGAACAGCAGTGCGATCAACGCCTTTGCCACTCCGGGCGGATACGTATACATCAATCGGGGCCTTATCGGCCTTGTGGACAACGAATCCGAGTTGGCCGGCGTTATCGCCCATGAAATCGCCCATGTCAATTGCCGGCATATCGCCCGCAATATTGAAAAATCCCAGAAAATCGGCATGGCCAGCCTTGCCGCCATCGTCGCGGGCATTCTGCTCGGCGGAGGCACGGGAACGGAAGCGGTCCTCGGACTCTCGATGGCGACGGCGTCCCACATGCAGCTTGCCTACAGCCGGGAGAACGAGGAAGAGGCGGACCGGCTCGGCATTTCGTATCTCGCGGCGGCGGGGTACAGCGGAAGAGGAATGCTCACGTTCATGAAAACGATGAAAAATTACGAGTTTTACTCCAGCTCGATTCCGTCCTATTTCCTGTCCCACCCCGGCACGGACGAGCGAATCCGGTACCTCGACGCGCTGATCGAATCCCGGTACAAGTCGGGCGGGAAGCTGAACATTCTGGGCGGCCTGTCCCGCGTCAAGAGCATCCTCGTCCTCGAAGAGAAAGATCCCTCCGTTGCGGAGAGATACTTCGCCGGCAGATTGAAACGGAATCCGAAGGACCTGGAGGGTCTTTTCGGGATTTCTGTGGTGCGGAGCCGCAAGGGGCAGACGGAAGAGGCCCTGGCGGGATTCCGAAAGGCGCTCGCAGTCGCGCCCTCGGACGTCGATGTCATCCGCCAACTCGGCCTCGCTTATCTGAAAGCCGGCCGAACTGTTGATGCCGTAAATACACTCCGCCAGGCCTACATGCTCCAGGAAAACGATTACGAAACGCTGCTTCAGCTTGCGCGCGGGTATGACGAGCTGGGCGACTACAAGACCTCGCTCGACCTCTTCCTGAAATACCGCAAGAGATATCCCGGAGACGACCAGGTCCTGTACGCTGTGGCGATGAATTACGGCCGAACCGGAAATCCCGGAGAATCGCATTACCACTTCGGGCTTTACTTCAAGAAAAAAAGTAAAAGCGAAAGCGCCCTTTTTCATTTCCGCGAGGCATTGAAACACCCCTCATCCCCGGGGAGGACGGCCGAACTGGACCGCGAAATCGAATCGCTGCAGAAGGTAAAGAAGTCACTTTTCTCAAAAGAAAAAGCGAAAAGATAAAAAGAAGGTTTCGAGGGTTCGAGTACTTAAATGCCTGCTTGATCGCTAAAAGGAAATTAAACCAGCCTGATTTAACCTTGAACCCTCGAACCCTCGGATTCTGCAAATTAGCATGCGCGCCCTTCTAATCAACCCGAATATCCACGATTTTTCGGCTTTCGATTTCTGGATGAAGCCTCTCGGCCTGCTTTATCTGGCGGCCCTGCTGCGCGAAAACGGCCATGAGGTAGACCTGATCGACTGCATGGACCCGTGGCACCCCGGAATACCGCTCGACGGCGAACTCCGGGTCCCTGTGCGCAGGCATACCGGCCGAGGCAAGTTTCCCTTTCAGGTAATCCCGAAGCCCGAACCGATCGCGTTCGCCAGGAGAAAATACCGGCGCTTCGGCATCAGTCCCCGGATGCTCAGAGATGAACTGCTCCGAAAGCATCCTCCCGACGCGGTGTTTGTCACCTCGATGATGACCTACTGGTACCCGGGAGTGTTTGAATCCATCCGCTCGGTCCGGGAGGTCTTCCCCGGCGCCCCCGTCATCCTGGGCGGGGTCTACGCCTCATTGTGCACCAGCCACGCTGTCAGCCGCTCGGGGGCGGATTTCGTCCTGCCCGGCGGCTGTGAAGCCGTTCCGTCCTTTCTCGAAAAAACATTCGGATTCCCGCCGCTGTGCATTCCGAACGCAAACGATCCCGACACCTTCCCCTATCCTGCATTCGACCTGCTCTCCCGTCTGGAGCAGGTCCCGATCCTGTCATCCCATGGCTGCCGTTTCCGGTGCACGTACTGCGCTTCGCACCTGCTCCGGAAGAAATTTCTGGTCCGGGACCCCGCAAGGACGGCGGATGAGATTGAATTCTGGCGCCGCAAATTCGGGGTCAGAGAGTTTTCCTTTTACGATGACGGTTTCCTCGCGGAAGCGGAAAGTTCGGCCATCCCTCTCCTCCGGGAAATAATCCGCAGGAAACTGGACTGCTTTTTCCATACGCCCAACGGGCTGCACGCCCGCTGGCTGACGGCCGAAGCCGCCTCCCTGATGTTCCGTGCCGGCTTCCAGACGGTGCGGCTCGGCTTTGAAACATCGGACTCGGAAAGGCAGGCCGCAACCGGGGGAAAGGTCCGCTCGGAAGAGCTGAGGGAGGCGATCGCCCGGCTGCGGGAATCCGGCTTCCGGGAAATGGACATCGGGGTGTATATCCTGTGCGGTCTGCCGGGACAGGAATTTGCCGAAATCAAAGAGAGTCTGGAATTCGTCCGGTCGTGCGGCGGCCGCCCGTACCTGACGGAGTTTTCCCCCATCCCGGGGACGGCTATCTGGAAAGATTGCATAGCGGCATCCTCCCTGGATATCGAGCGGGAGCCCCTCTTCCATAACAACACCCTTCTCCCCTGCCGTGATGCATCGCTGACGGAGGAATCCTTTCAGCATCTGAAAATTTATTCCAGGACTCCCCCGGAGGTTGGGGCTTGCCAGGAGGCCTGAATAGGACTAAAATGACTTATTTTCAGGATAAAACGATGCTGCAGGAAATTATCTGGTGGGGAAAGCTTCTCGTGATCTCAGTATTCTCCGCGGCCTTTTTTTCAGTCGGGGTCAGTATGCTGATCGGATCTTACGACCTTAAAAATCCCCTCGAGTTTATCGCCGTATTTTTTGCCTCAAATTTCATGATTCTCGCCAGCACCGTCGGTATCCTCTACCCGGCCATGCAGATTTTCAGACGGTTCAGGCAAAAGGAGCAACAATGAGAAAAAGACCGGTTCCCTGTATCGCGGCAATCACCGCGGTCATTCCGATTCTTCTGTTGTTCGGTTCCGCCGCCCTGTCCTTCGAGCTTGAACAGCGCGTCCAGTCCTTTACCCTCGAAAACGGACTGAAAGTGCTTATCCAGGAAAGGCATTTGAGCCCTACCGTCTCCCTTTATATCCGGCACGACGTGGGGGCGGTTGATGAAATCTCGGGCCGGACCGGCACCGCCCATTTCCTCGAGCACTTGCTGTTCAAAGGCACGCGGACGATCGGAACGAAGGATTTTAAGGCCGAGGAAAAAATCAGGGAAGAGCTGATCAGGACCGGAAACGAGCTCGACCGCGAGAAGAGGAAGGGCAAAGCTGCGGACGGGGAAAAAATAAAAGAGCTTGCCCGCCGGCTCTCGGAGCTCCAGGACCGGGAAAGCAGGCTTATCGTGCACAACGAGATAGACAGGCTGTACACCGAAAACGGGGGCACCCGGATGAACGCCTCCACGGGACAGGACATAACAAGCTATTTCGTGAGCCTTCCCTCAAATAAAATCGAACTTTGGGCGCGGATAGAATCGGAGCGCATGCGGGAGCCGATATTCAGGGAGTTCTATTCCGAGAGAAGCGTCATCATGGAAGAGAGGAGACAGATGATCGAGTCTCTGCCGGAGAGGAAGCTGTGGGAGCAGTTCCTCGCCACCGCATTCACGGCGCACCCTTACCGCCGCCCGATTATCGGCTGGCCGTCCGATATAGCCAATTTTAATTACGATTTTGTCCGGGAATTCTACAGGACTTTTTACGCGCCGAACAACACGGTGATTGCCGTGGCAGGCGACGTTTCCGCCCCCCGGGTGATGGAAATGATCAGGAAATATTTCGGGGGCATCCCAGCCCAGAAAATATACCGGCCGCACATCACGGAGGAGCCGGTCCAATCGGGCGAGCGGCGCGTCTTCATCAGCATGAAAGCCTCGCCCCGGATCGCCATGGGCTGGCACAAGCCCCCCCTGCCCTCTTTCGACGATACCGTGTTCGATATTATCGAAGCCCTGCTTTCGCGGGGCCGGACTTCCCGATTCCAGAAACGACTGGTTGAGGGCAAAAACATCGCCGAACGGATAGACGCGGCAAACGGTTTCCCGGGCAGCCGTTATCCCAATCTGTTTGTCGTTTACGGGACGCCGCGCGGCCCCCACTCGGCCGCGGAATTGGAAAAGGAGATTCTCGCGGAGCTCGAGAAACTCCGGAAGGAACCCGTTGCGGCGGCGGAGCTGGAGAAAGTCAAAAATCAGATCCGGATGGATTATCTCCGCGACCTCGACTCCAACGAGGGCCTGGCAGGGAAGCTCTCCTATTTTGAAGTGGTCGCCGGGGATTACAGGTATATAAAACAGCATCTGGAGACGATCGAACGGATAACTCCAAAGAATATCCTGGAAGTTGCGAACCGTTATTTAAAACGGGAGAACCGTACGGTTGCCGTTCTGGGAGGAACCGACCGGTGAAGACCCGATTCCTGCTCCTGATTTCACGGCTGTGCATCCTCTTTATATTCGTCCTGTGCGGCGCAAACGCCGGCGCTGCGGAAATCACGGCTGACCCCGGGCTTCTCCGCTACCCGCCGCTGAAGTTTGAAGTTCCGCAGACCGAAAGAGTTGTCCTGAAGAACGGCCTGACTGTCTATATCATTCAGGACAGGGAGCTCCCGCTGGTCCGGGCTGCCGCCCTCATACGGGCGGGGTCCGCGTACGATCCTCCGGGAAAAGAAGGCATAGCGGAGATCGCCGCAACCGTGATGAGGACGGGCGGCGCCGCGTCGCTGAGCGGAGACCGCATAGACGAAAGGCTGGATTACTCGGCATCGGTCGTCTCCTTCACCGCGGGCCTGGATGCCTGCACCGGATCGGTCAACGCACACCGGGATCACTTCCCCGAGGCCTTCGCCCTGTTTGCGGACATGGTCCGGAAGCCGGCCTTCGACGTGAAAAAACTCGCCATCGCCAAAAACCTCAAGATAGAGTCGCTGCGGAGGATAAAGGACGACCCGCAAAAAACCGCCTTCCGGGAGTTCCGCCCGTTGATTTACCGCGACAATCCGCGCGGCAGACTGGCCACCATCCGTTCCGTGGGCTCGATCCGGCGCGAAGACCTGACCCGCTTTCATGCCGACAGGTTCCGCCCCGGAAACATGCTCGTCGCCATAACGGGCGACATCTCGCGGGAAGAGGCGCTCAAGCTGGCGGAGCGTCGTTTCGGCGACTGGAAGACGAAACCCGCAGCGGCAGCCTATCCCGACCCGCCCCGGCCCGTCTCGCATGGATCAGTTCACCTGATCGAAAAGACCGTTCCGCAATCCACGATCATCCTCGGATACGTAGTTCCGGGCAAATCGAGCCCCGATTTTTACTCATTGTCGGTCCTCGATTTCCTGCTCGGAAGCGGGGGCTTCAATTCCCGCCTGACCGGCGAGATCCGCAACAGGCGCGGCCTTTCCTACAGCACCGGGAGCTTCTATTCAGCGCACGGGAATTACGGCGCGATCCAGGCATATTCGATTACGAATACGGCATCGACGGCCGAAGTCCTCCAGGTGATCAGGGAGACCCTCGATTCGCTCCGGAAAAAGGGGGTAACCGAACAGGAGCTTTCCTGGGCCAAGAAATCGATCAATAACAGTTTCGTTTTCGATCTGGAGACCGCCGAGCAGATCGCCGCCGAGATGCTGCGGGTCGAATTTTACGGCCTGCCCACGGACTTCCTCTCCTCTTTCCGGGACAGGATCGAAAAGGTCACTTCCGCAGAGGTCCGGGAGAGCGCCGTCCGGCATTTGCCTTCGGACGGCGCTGTCGTCCTCATTGTGGGCAATGAGGACGGTTTCGAGAAACCGGTCGCGCCGTCCGGCAAACTCATCCGGATGAAAGAGAATTTCTGATGCAGCTGTTCGAATGCCTGAACCGAAGGATCGAATCCTATCGCGAGGACATGATCCGCATGCAATGCGAGCTCACGGCGATACCTGCCGTGGGCCCGGAAAGCGGCGGAGAGGGAGAGTCGGAGAAAGCGAAATACCTCCTGCGTACGCTTGCGGGCCTCGGTTTCCGGGATATCCTGGTATATGATGCTCCCGACGACCGCGTCCCGTCCGGCGTTCGGCCCAATATCGTCGTGACGATTCCGGGACGCGAAAACAGCCGGTCCGTCTGGATTATGACCCATATGGACGTCGTCCCTCCCGGCGAGCGGGGCTTCTGGAAATCCGATCCGTATCAGGCCCGGGTAGAAGACGGAAAGATATACGGCAGGGGCACCGAGGACAACCAGCAGGACCTCGTCGCCTCCGTTTTCGCCGCCAAGGCCCTCCTGGACGAAAAAGCGGAGCCGCCCTGCCGGATTCGCCTGGCCATCGTCTCGGACGAGGAAATGGGCAGCGAGTACGGGCTCAAGTACCTGCTGAAGGCGCACGCCTCCCTCTTCCAGCCCGAGGACTTCTTTGTGGTGCCCGACTTCGGCAATGAGAGAGGGGACCGGATCGAAATCGCCGAAAAAAGCATCCTGTGGCTTCGTCTCAAGACGGTAGGCAAGCAGTGCCACGCCAGCAGGCCCTACCTGGGGATAAACGCCTTCGCGGCGGGAAGCCGCCTGGTCGTCCGGCTGCACGATCTGTACGAAATTTTCAACCAGACCGACAGCCTGTACGATCCTCCGATGAGCACGTTCGAGCCGACCCGCAAGGACGCGAACGTCTCCAATGTGAATACCATCCCCGGCGAAGATATCTTTTATCTGGACAGCCGTATTCTCCCCCAGTATTCCCTGGCCGACGTACTTTCTCAGATCAGGAGGATGTGCTCCGAAGTGGAGGAGACTTACGGCGTGTCTGTCGAGACTACGCCCGTCCAGATGGCGCAGGCCCCGCGGCCGACCCCTGTCGATGCCCCTGTCGTCCGGTTCCTTACGCGTGCAATAAGGGAAGTCTACGGCGTCGAGGCGCATCCGATCGGCATCGGAGGCGGCACGGTCGCCGCCTGCCTGAGGCACCTCGGTTTTCCCGCTGCGGTCTGGGGCAGGCTGGGACATATGGCGCATCAGCCGAATGAATTCTGCATTATCGACTACATGGTTGGAAATGCCAAGGTTTTCGGGTACTTGTTCCTTTGCGGGAATGATTAGAGGCGGGAAATGCGAGAAATGAGGGAAAGCGGGAAAGGCGGGAAGCGCGTGAGCGGGAAAACAAAATTTTTTATGTGAATTCGAGTCATTCCGCAAACCTGAGCCTGTCGAAAGATTCGGGATAAACTGCAAGACAAACGTTTTGTTTTTTGCCCTTTTCCCGCATCTCTTATGCAGTTTAACGGCTAAAGAAAAGACCTGCACAGGACGATAATTGCCCATATTTGCATCAGGCCCTTTTTATGCTATAAAGGAGCCCAAAATGATATAATATAAGCAAGTATTTGACAGGCGGTTTTTCCCGGATTTTCCGGAAAAAGGAACCGTCTTTTTTACTTGGGGTAGATGAAGTCGAAAACAGAAAAAACCGTGACAAAGACGGTCGGCTTTCCGGATGTGAACCTTTTCAAGGTCCTTCTCGGAGAACACGACAAAAATCTGAAGCTGATTGAAAAACTGCAGAAGGTACATTTGCAGGCCCGCGGCAACGAGATCCAGATCACCGGGGGAAAGCGGGAAACGGAGATAGTCGAGAGCCTTGTCCTGCAGCTGTATTCCCTTATCGGAAAAGGGGTTCCGATCTATCCCGCCGATATAGATTACGCCAGGAGGATTCTCACCGAAGATCCGAACGTCCGCCTGGAAGACGTTTTCCTGGATACGATACTCGTGCCTTCAAAAAGGCGCTCCGTTACGCCCAAAAGCATCGCCCAGAAGGCTTACATAGACGCGATCCGCAGCCACGACATGGTCTTCGGGATCGGACCGGCGGGAACCGGCAAAACGTATCTCGCCATGGCGATGGCGGTGTCGGCGCTTATGGAGAGGAGGGTAAGCCGCATCGTGCTCGCCCGCCCTGCGGTCGAAGCCGGGGAGAAACTGGGATTTCTGCCGGGCGATATCGCCGAGAAGGTCAATCCTTATCTCCGGCCGCTCTACGATGCCCTGTTCGAAATGATGGATTTCGACCGGGCAACCGCCCTCGTCCACAAGGGAATAATCGAGGTCGCGCCCCTCGCCTTCATGCGGGGCCGGACGCTGAACGACTCGTTCGTCATACTCGATGAAGCGCAGAATACGACCTCGGAGCAGATGAAAATGTTCCTGACCAGGCTCGGTTTCGGCTCAAAATCCGTCATCACCGGGGACGTGACCCAGACCGACCTGCCGCCGGACAAGATATCGGGGCTGATCGAAGCCGAAGAGATCCTCAGCAGGACGGAGGCGATAAGCTTCATTTACTTTTCAGAAGTGGACGTGGTAAGACATCCGCTCGTTCAGGACATAATCAGGGCGTATAATCATCTCGACCGGGTAAGACGGAAGCCGGCGAAATAAGCATCCGAGCATGCAAAAGAACGGTACAGCGCTGAAGGTCAAGGGAACTCCCGCACAGAGGGAGATTCCTCTTTTCCTGAAAAATCCCGCCCTGCAGAAGTGGAGCATCCTTGTTGTCCTGAGCGTTATCCTGACTCTCCTGCTGATTCCGCGCTTCCATTTCTTTTCTCCGGTGTATTCCGTCGGCATGGTCCTCGAAAAGGACGTGATCGCCGACCGTGATTTCGTCGTGAAGGACCGCGCGGCCACCGAACAGCGCAAAACGGAAGCAGAGAGGAACCTCGAGCCTGTCTACGACTACGACAGGGAGTTTCCCGCCAATCTCGCCGGCCAGATATCCAGGGCCTTTTCCCAGGTGCGCGAGCGCCATTACCGCCGGGACGACACCGGGGAAACCCGCGCGCGCGATCTGAGGAAGGTCAGGGCGGATCTGGAAAGGGCCCTCGGCGTCCCGATTTCCGGCGCCAACTTCCAGTACCTGCACCGGAGGGCGTTTTCCAGCGACGTGGAAAACAGCCTGAACCAGTTCTTGCAGATCGTGTACCGGGCCGATTTCGTCCGCCACGACGAGTACGTCAAATGGTCCAAAAAGAAGGGCATCATCACCCGGGACCTCAAGACGCAGCGGGAAGAGGAACGCAGGAACTTGACGAACGTCATCGATATGGAGGATCTGGATTATTACCTGGAAAAACAGTCGATCTCGTTTTTCGGCAGGGAAAAAGAGGAGCAGAGAATATTCGCGTTCACCTTCCTGCGGGGTCTCGTCCAGCCGAATCTCACGTTCAACAGGGACGCCACGGAAAAAAGAAAGCAGAGCCTTATCGAGAACTTCCAGCCGCTCTATTTCAGGATCCAGAAAAATGAAGTGATCGCCAGGGCCGGCGAAAGCCTTACCCCGGAAACGCTGAACAAGCTCGACGTGTATTTCGGACGGAAGGATTCGCCCCGGGCGCACGAGGCGTTCTTCGGCATCCTGTTCACGATAATGATTCTCTGCGCGGTGTTTTACAATATATCGCGGGGGCTGGCGAAGAACATCGAAAAGAGCATCGTGGACGTTCTGTTCATGTCGTCACTGGCGCTGCTCCAGGTTATCCTGGTGCGGGCGGGGATCTTCTTCTCCGATTCCATTTCCCATGCCTTTCCCTACATCCAGGCCGACGCCGTTTATTACGCCCTGCCCTTTACATTCGCGACGTGGATGGTGGCGGTGTTCATGAACCGCAACGTCGCGCTCGTCTTTTCCGTGTTTTCCGCCGTGCTGATGACATTCCTGTTCGAGGCGAAGATGACCATGTTTCTCTTCGCCTTTCTCGGCAGCTCCGTATCGGCGTACCATATGTCCGCCTACGGGAAGCACCGGTCTTCCTATTTCCGGTCGGGCGTCCTGGCGGGCCTGGTCAACATGACGGTCATCATCAGCATCTCGCTCCTGTCCGGAAAGTTCGCCCAGACGGACATCTTCTTCAAGCTCCTTATGGGCATGGCGGGCGGCGTCCTTTCCGGCATCCTGGTCGCCGGCGTCATCCCCCTGTTCGAGAGCCTGTTCGGGTACACGACCGACGTCCGCCTGCTTGAACTCGCCAATCTCGACCAGCCCATTCTCCAGCGCATGATCGTAGAGGCGCCCGGCACTTATCACCACAGCATAATAGTCGCCTCCATGGCGGAGGCGGCGGCCGAGGCGATCCACGCCAATTCGCTCCTGGCGAAAGTCGCGGCTTACTACCACGACATCGGCAAGACAAGCAAGCCGCTCTATTTCATAGAGAACCAGCAGGGCTGGAAGAACAAGCACGACAAGCTCTCCCCGCGGATGAGCAGCCTCGTGATCATCTCGCACGTGAAGGACGGCTGCGAAATCGCGCAGAAGCACCGGCTCGGCAGGGTCCTCACCGACATCATCCGCCAGCATCACGGCATGGGGATCGTCAGCTACTTCTACGAAAAGGCGCAGAAGGACAAGGACCCCTCCATCCGCTCCATTCCCGAAAGCGATTTCCGCTATCCCGGTCCCAAGCCCCAGACCAAGGAGGCCGGAATAGTCATGCTCGGCGACGTCGTCGAGGCGTCATCCAGGACTCTCACCGAACCCACCCCGTCGCGGATCAGGAACCTGGTCCAGGGGCGGATCAAGCAGGTCTTCATGGACGGCCAGCTCGACGAATGCGAGCTGACGATGGCCGACCTGAACGGCATCGCCGACAGCTTCACGCGGACGCTCACCGGTATCTTTCACCACAGGATCGACTATAACGAGTCGCAGGGCGTCAGCCAGGCCGTCCCCAAAAAAGAAGGGAACGGCGGACCGAAAAAAGAGGGCAATGGCGGCCATCCAGATAATAGACCGGCAGAAAAAGGCAAAGGTCGATAAGAGGCGCTTTCGGGGAGCCCTGCAGAAGATCATGAAGCGGCTGGATCCCTCCGGCCGGGAAATCACGGTCATCCTCCTTGACGACGCCGGCATCCGGGAGCTCAATGCGCGGCACCTGGACCGGGACCGTCCCACCAACGTCATCTCCTTCCCCATGCAGGAAGGGGAACATTCGGACATCAATCCCCATATCCTCGGCGATATCGCCATCTCGGTCGAAACGGCCGAACGCGACGCCAGCAAAGGCGGCCTGACCTTAGAGCAGGAACTCGATTTCCTGGCCATCCACGGGATACTGCATCTCCTCGGCTACGATCACGAGAAATCAAAAAAGGAGGCGAAGGAGATGAAGGAAATGGAGAGGGAATTATTTGAGGCGGTTCATAAATTGGAAATACGTTAATCAGCATCGTGACCACATCATCGAATTATTTTGTTTCTCCCGTAATCGTTCATCAAAACCATGCACATAAAACTATTCGACATATGAAGATAGCCAAGATGAATCCAAATGCAATCCGGATGAAGTATGGAGATGACTATACAGCAGATGAGCGTACATTCATGATGGGTATTGATCAGCGGTTCGCCTCAGCTCTAGCCGAGAGGTTTCGTGGACGACGAGTCCTTGAGACGTGCACTGGTGCTGGTTTTACGACCATCGCTTTAGCTCGGGTAGCATCCCGGGTAATAACCGTGGAGATCGATAGATCCCACCAAGCCCAAGCTAAGAAGAACTTGCAAAGAGCAGGTCTTTTGAACTCAGTAGAATTTGTTTCCGGCAGCATCCTCGACCAAAGCCTCTTGACAGGACTTCCGCCCTTCGATGCAGCATTTCTGGATCCGGATTGGGCTATTACCGGCCCTGATCACGTATATCGTTTCATTCACTCCAACACTCAACCACCCGCGGATACACTGCTCAAGACAATGCTGGAGCGGACTGAAAATGTTGCCATTGTGCTGCCACCACTGCTGGATATACGAGAGTTGACAGGGTTGCCTCAAAATGAACGCCAGAAACTTTATTTGGGAGAAAGCCATGAATTGTACTGCCTTTATTTTGGAAACCTGGCTGCTGGTGCTTGTGAAACGGTCTATCGTGTACCTGTGTGATGCTGGTTTAACCAGGCAAGTCTCAAGACTTTGACCAAACCCGCCTTACGGGGCTTGATAACTTTGATTGCTTGTGGCAGACTCCACATTATAGGCAAGGGGGGACGGGGTACCTTGTTAACACTAACGGTACCCCTTTCCTGTTCCTGAGGGAATTGTATGATTTTACGGAGTGCGCATGGAAGAGAGGGCTGCCGCCATGAAAGAGAGAACGATTTTCATTACCCGATTCGATATGGAGCGTTTGCGGAATCTGATCGATGGAATCCGTGATAGCCGCGGCAAGATCAGAAGTGATCTCAACGAACTGGAAAAAGAGCTGGACAGGGCAAATCTGATCGACCCCGAGCATGTCCCCGCCGATGTTATCACGATGAACTCCAGGGTGCACCTCAAAGACCTTGATTCCGGAGAGGACCTCATCCTCACTCTTGTTTTTCCTTCCGGCGCCGACATCAGGGAAAACAGGATATCGATCCTCGCCCCCATCGGGACAGCGCTGCTCGGATATCGCGAGGGTGACGCCATCGAATGGAAAGTCCCGTCCGGATTGAGAAGAATGCGAGTCGACAAAATCATTTATCAGCCTGAAGCCTCGGGTGATTACCATCTCTAAACTGAAGCGCTTTATGGAGCCGAAAGGTGCGTTCCTTGGTATTGGATGAGCGATGATCAGGAATTTTTTTGCGTGTTTTTCAGATGATGTGGCAATCGACATGGGAACCAGCAACACGCTTGTCCTTTCTCACGGCGATGTGCTGGTCAACGAGCCGTCCGTTATAGCCGTTCGACAGGAAGCGAACGGCGGCAATAGACTGGCCGCCGCCGGCATGGAAGCCAAGAGGATGATCGGAAAGGAATCAAGGAACATCAAGGCGATCATGCCGGTCAGGGAGGGTGTCGTCGTCGACTTTGAAATGGCCTCTCTGATGCTGAAGCATTATCTCGGGCGGACTCGAACCCGGCGTTTCGGGAAAAACCGGAGGATTATGGTGACTGCGCCGACCGCTATCACCCCGGTCGAATCAAAAAGCCTGATCAACCTGATCGAATCCGTCGGCGCAGGCGAAGTCCGCCTGATAGAGGAACCGATTGCAGCGGCGCTGGGATCCGGGATCAGGATCAACGAGCCGGAAGGCTCCCTGATCGTGGATATCGGCGGCGGCATAACGGAAACGGCCGTCCTGTCCCTGTCGGGAATAGTCTGTTCGAAAACCATTCCCGTAGCGGGCAATCACATGGATGCGGCTATCGTGCAGTACATGAAAAAAAATTACAGTCTCCTGATCGGAGATAAACTGGGAGAAGAAATAAAGACCACTATCGGCTGCGCTTTCTTTGACGAAGGAAACACGGTTGTAACCGTGAAGGGCATGGACCTGATATCGGGAATTCCGAGCTACCGCGAGGTGAACGGGGAGGAGTTCAGATTCGCCATGATGCCGCAGATCGAGCACATTGTGGACGCGATCAAAGAGGTGCTTGGACAATGTCCTCCGGAACTGTCGGCCGACATCGTTAATCGCGGCATCGTCCTGACCGGGGGATGCGCGCTCCTCGCCAATATCCATAATATTCTTTCGGATAAGATCGGGCTTCCCATTACTGTTTCCAAGGACCCCCTGCTGGCCGTAGCCAGGGGGGCGGGAATGGCGCTCGGCGGCTTGTAGAGCATCCTCTGCTGAAAAACGCTCTCCCCGGCCGCAAAAAACCAACGGACCTGCCTCAAGCTGCCGGGCAAAATAAGATCATTCAGGTCTTAAATATTTATTCGCGATCTCTTCCGATACCGTGACCGGGTCCGTCTCTTTTTTGACCAGTTTTTCTATGATGCACTCCAGTTCGCCGGTATCCGCGATCGCTCGGAGCACGGGATCGAGTATCGCCGAGGAAAGGGCCTCCTCCAGCTCACGCGTCATCTTGCGATGCATGCGCTTTCCCATGTGCTCCGTTTCGAACAGGTACTTGCGATGTTTTTCCATATTGTCGAATACTTCTCCGATCCCCGCCTCGTAAGCGGCCTGCTCCTCCAGATCCTTGATCTGCAGGACGGGCGGCCTCCAGTCTCCCTTGGGAATGGGAGACATATCGATCATGATCAGCAGCTCCCGGTTAAGTTTCGCGCCGCCGTCGAAATGCGCCTTGTTGATGACGAATACGTCGGCGATCTCCAGTATGCCCGCCTTCATGATCTGAATCTCATCCCCCAGGCCGGGCACCATCACCACCAGAACGGTATGGGCGTGGTTGATTATATCCACTTCCTGCTGCCCCGCGCCGACGGTCTCGATCAATATGTAATCCATTCCCATCGCATCCATGATGTGGATTGCATTGCCGGCGGCCCGGGAAAGCCCTCCCAGGGAGCCGCGCGTCGACAGGCTGCGGATAAATACGCCGGGGTCCGAGGCATGCTTCTGCATGCGGATCCTGTCGCCGAGAATGGCGCCTCCGGTAAACGGGCTGGACGGGTCGATCGCGAGGACTCCGACCCGGAGGTTCCGTTTCCGCAGCAGCCTGATCAGGGCATCGATCAGCGTGCTTTTTCCCGCTCCGGGAGGGCCGGTGAAACCGATGATATGAGCGCCCCCCGTGTGCGGGTATATCTGTTTCAGGATTTCCTTTGTCCCGGGCTCCCCGTCCTCAATGTCCCTGATCAGCCTCGATGCCGCCCTGATGTTGCCTGACCTGATTTTCTCGCCTGTTTCCATGTGATCTCCTGAAAAATTGATCCCAAATTTCCGATATGGGGATTCGATCTTCTCCTCAATTTATTTTTATCGCGTTTTCTGCCTGCTCCTGTCAAGCGCTCAATTATCCGCCCTGTTTTTTATTGACATCCTGACGTTTTTCAGATAGTCCCTTTCCCTGTTTGACAGCCTTACCTGTCTGTAATCAACCTACAACCACAGAAGAAAAGGAGGCGCGTTATGACTCGCGGTTTCTCATCTCTGAGCCGTTGGATCGTATTCTTTGCTGTAATCTGTCTATTGATCGGCTTCGGCCCGGGATCCGCTCCGGCGGCGGAAAAGGTGATCAAGATAGGCACGCTTTTCCCCCTCACCGGCCCGGTGGCAAGCGCCGGCCAGCGCTGCCAGGCGGCGGTACAGACGGCGGTGGAAATCATCAACAACAGGCACCCCGGAATCAAAGTGCCGCTTGCGAAACAGGCGGGAATCATTAACGGATATAAAATTGTGCTGGTGCATGCGGACAGCCAGGGAAAACCCGACGTGGGCAAGGCCGAAGCAGAGAGACTCTTCAACCAGGAAGGCGTCTGGGCCATTATCGGCTCCTACAACAGCTCTGTCAGCAAGCCCGCCAGCCTGGTCGCCGAGCGCATGAAGCGCATTTTCATGTGCGGCGCATCAAGCTCCGCGGCGTTGACGAAACGCAATCTTAACTTCTTCTTCCGCCTGGCCCCCACCGATGAAACCGAATCCATCGAATTCGTGGACGCCCTGCAATGGATGAATAAAAAGAAGAACGCGAGGATAAAGACAATCGGCGTTATTTATGAAAATACCGAGTTCGGCAAACACGCGGCCGAGGAGGCCAAGAAGGCGGCAGCCCATGGAGGATTCAGGGTTGTGGCCGACGTCCCCTTCTCTCCCGGCGCCACCAACCTCAACAGTGAGGTCCAGACGCTGAAAAAGAGCAATCCGGATGCGGTATTCGGCGCCGTGCTCGGCGCGGACTACTCCCTGTGGGTCCGTACGATGAAGCAGTCCAACTGGCTGCCCAAAGCCGCCCTCAACTACTGCTCAGGCTACCAGGACCCGGTCATCATGAAGCAGCTCGGCGGGGATGCGGAATACTTCATGGGAGCGACGGCCTATTCTCCTCAGTTTGCCGGATTGATGCCGGCCGTGGCCCAGGTGGAGAAGATCTTCAAGACCAAGACCGGAGGGGTGCCCTTTGACGGTGACAGCATCCAGGAGGCCGTGGCCATGCTGGTGCTGGCCCAGGCCATAGATAAGGCCGGAAGCCTCGATCCCGACAAGGTAGCCAAAACGCTGCACGCGAACACCTGGGAATCGCCCCTCTCCCTGGGAGGCAAAGTGGCTTTCCAGAAGGGCGGCCAGAATAAACTGGCGAAGAGCATTCTCACCCAGATCCAGAAAAACGAATACAAGCGGATCTACCCGGAAAAGATGTCGGACAGCACGATCGTCCTCCCGATGAGGCCGTGGGCCAAGAGATAAAAGAAAGCGTGAAAGCCGGCCCCGCGGTCGACATCCGCTCCGCGGGGCCGGTTTTATTTCGATTATCATGGAGACTTTCCTTCAGGTCCTGATCGACGGCATGCTCAGCGGCATGGTATATGCGCTCGTTGCCGCCGGACTCTGCCTCATCTGGGGCGTCATGGACGTCATCAATTTCGCCCACGGCGAATACCTGATGATCGCCATGTATGTGAGCTACTGGCTCGGTTTCCTCGCCAATGTAGATCCGGTCGTGTCCATCGTCGCTTCCGGGGCTTTTATCTTCATCCTGGGAGCGCTCACGTATAAATTGATCATTCATTACACCATCGGGAAGCCTCCCCTGGCGGCGCTGCTGGCTACCTTCGGACTTGCCATGCTTCTCAAGAACCTCTGCCTTAACCGCTTTTCGCCCAATTTTCTCATCCTCTCCGACACCTGGCTCGGCGACAAGACATTCCAGCTTGGCAACCTCATATTTCCTGCGCCCCAGCTTGCGGCCGCAATTCTGTCGCTCGTCGTAGTCGGCCTGGTATATGCTGTTATCAGTTCCACCCGCTTCGGCTGGGCCGTCCAGGCGACCGCCATGGACCGCGATGCAGCCGAGCTCATGGGCATCAACACCGAGCGCGTTTATATTCTGATCTTCGGCATCGGCGGGGCCTGCGTCGGAATCGCCGGAGGCATCATGCCCTCCTACCTGTCCGTGCACCCGGAAGTCGGCTCCCTCTTCGGGCTTATTGCCTTTATCTGCGTAGCCATGGGCGGCTTCGGAAGCATCCCGGGCGCGTTTCTTGCCGGCATACTGGTGGGAGTAGTGGAGTCCGTGGCCGGTTTTTACATTGCGCCGGTTTTCAAGTATATCGCCGTCTTCGGGCTTTATCTGGCGGTTGTGTTTCTGCGGCCGAAAGGCATTTTCGGGTGGTAATCTCCATGCAGCGGAAATTCTTCAACGGAACAGATGCGGTCTGGCTTGCTTTCCTCGCGGCGCTGGCTCTGGCGCCGCTGGTTCCGGCCTTCGCCGCCAACTCTTTCCGCATGCATGTTATGATCCTTATCCTCCTTTTTGCCGGGATGTCCCAGGCGTGGAACATCATCGGCGGGTATTGCGGCCAGGTCTCGTTCGGCCACTCGGTATTTTTCGGCATCGGAGCGTACGGCGCGGGAATGGCGGTAGTCACTTACGGCGGAACGCCCTGGCCGGGCGTAATTATCGGCATGGTTCTGGCTGCCGCCGTCGCCGTAGCCATCAGCTATCCCTGCTTCAAGCTGAGCGGCCACTACTTCGCCATCGCCACCTTCGCCATCGTCGAAATATTCAACCGGGGCTTTCTTGTCTGGGACTGGGTCGGGGGCGCCCTGGGGCTGGATTACCCTCTCATCGAGGAGGGGCTCGCAAACCTGATGTGGCACGATTCCAAGACGGAATACTATTACGCGGCGCTGGCCATTTTTATCGTGACGTTCGGGATCGTCCGCTGGCTCGAGGGCCATCGTTTCGGATACTACATGCGCGCCGTCAGGGAAGGACAGGAGACGGCGGAATCGCTCGGAGTGAACAGCACCGCAGTAAAGCTGGCCGCCATGTCCCTTTCCGCCGCCCTGGCCGCGCTCTGCGGAGCATTTTTTGTCCAATACAATCTGCGGGTCGACCCGCCCATGGTAATGTCGCTCGACATGTCGATGAAATTCGTTTTGATCACTATCCTGGGAGGCTCCGGGACGCTCGCCGGCCCCCTCCTCGGAGCGGCGGTACTGATCCCCCTTCAGGAGTACACGCGCGCTTTCTGGGGCGGCCTGGGCGGCGGCGTGGACCTGATTATTTTCGGGCTCCTCATCATCATCATGGTCGTGAAGCAGCCCGCCGGGATGATCGGCATACTCCGCAGCGCCGGGAAATTCTTCTCCGGGAAAAAATCGGCCGAAAGAGGAGGCGAGGCTCATGTCTCTTCTTGAGGTGCGGGAATTGACCATGAAATTCGGAGAGCTGGTCGCCAACGACCGCGTGAGCTTCTCCGTGGAGGAAGGTTCGATTGCGGGACTGATCGGTCCCAACGGCGCCGGAAAGACCACGCTCTTCAACTGCATCTCCGGCCTGTACCGGCCGACAGGCGGCCGCATCCTCTTCGGCGGCGCGGACATTACAAGGCTTGCGCCTTACCGGATCGCACGGATGGGCGCGGTGCGTACGTTTCAGGTAGTGCGCCCCCTCAAGGAGATGACCGTTTTCGACAACGTGCTGGTCGGCGCATTCCTGAAATGCCCGGACAGCGGTGAAGCTTTTGAGCGCGCGTCGGAGTGCATCCGTATCTGCAATCTGGAATCGGTGCGGGAGAGACCCGCAGGAGACCTCCCCATCGGGGGGAAAAAACGGCTGGAACTCGCGCGCGCCCTGGCCGCCCGACCCCGACTGCTCATGCTCGACGAGGTCATGGCGGGCCTGACCTCGACCGAGATGAAGGCTGCGATGGATGTTATCCTGCGCCTTCGGGAGAGCGGAATTACCCTGATGATCGTGGAACACGTCATGGAGGGGATCATGCCGATCGCCGACAAGATCGTAGTCCTCGAAGGCGGAGTCAAGATCGCCGAAGACATCCCCCTTCGCATCGCCGGCGACGAGCGCGTGATTGAGGCCTATCTCGGCGCCAAATACGGCCGGAGGTTCAGGAACGGAAAGGAGGGCGCCCCCGTTGGCTGATCCGATCCTGAAGGCAGATGATCTGTATGCCGGGTACGACGGGGCGCCGGTCGTATACGGAATCTCGCTCGAGGTGATGCCCGGAGAACTGGTCGCCATCGTCGGCGCGAACGGAGCAGGCAAAACCACCCTCATGCGCGCCATCTGCGGGCTCTCCCGTCCCCTGGGCGGCAGGGTTTATTTCGGAGGAGCGGATATTTCCCGGCTTGCGGCGCACCAGACGCTGAAACTCGGCATCAGCTACGTGCCTGAAGGCCGCCGCCTCTTCGCCAAGCTTTCAGTGGAGAAAAACCTCGTGCTCGGCGCTTATGCCGAACAATCCCATGCCGAGGTCCGCCGCCGCCTGGAAGAGACCCTGGAAATCTTTCCGGTTCTCAGGGAGCGCTCAGGGCAGATCGCGGAGACCCTGAGCGGAGGAGAACAGCAGATGCTGGCCATTGCGCGCGGCCTCATGTCCCGCCCGCAGCTGCTGATGCTGGACGAAATGTCTCTCGGGCTGATGCCCACCATGGTGGAAAAGATGATGGAGACCATCACCGCTGTCAACAACGCGGGGACTTCGGTTCTTCTCGTCGAGCAAATGGTCCAGGAGGCGCTGGAAATCGCCGACAGGGGATACGTGATCCAGAGCGGGAAAATAGTTCAGTCCGGCGCCGCCCGCGACCTCCTTGAATCCGAGGAAATCCGCAAAGCCTATATGGGGATGTAATATATCTCTGGATCGCGGAAGCATTCACTTAAATAAAAAGGCCGTGGCAGTGTTCGCCCGGCCTTTCTCGGTTAATGGGTCATGGGTTAAGGGTCAGGCATTCAACCGATTCCAATCACCTGTCACCAATAACCAATTACCCGGTTCTTTATTGCTTTTTCGGCACTTTCAACGACTCATTGATTTTGATCCTGCTCCCTGATATCCCGTTCAGCTTGCGGATTTCATCGGTGGTCGTTCCGTATTTTCTGGCGATCGAAACTATTGTATCGCCTTTTTTCACTTTGTGCCGGCTTGTCCTTTGCTTATGCTCCGCATCATCCGCAACGCTCGCCCTCTTCCTGGTTTTTACCGTTTTGACCTTTCCCTTCGCCTTCTTTGCATAACCCCGGACCGGAACGCGGAGGACCTGCCCGATCTTAACCCTTCGGCTCGACAAGTCGTTGAAATCCATGATCTCGTTAACCGAGCTGCGGTACCGCCGCGCGATGCTCTTCATGGACTCGCCCCTCTTGACCCTGTGCCGGACAACCGATCCTTTGGCCCTCGCTGCCTGCCGGGGCGGCTCCCAGCGGGGGATGCTGTCGAGAGATGAAGCCAGTAATACGGATTTACCGCTCGGCACCTTCAGCAGGTAGTCGCTTTCCGGGGTCATCTGCAGCTTGAGCTCGGAGTTGAGAAAACAGAGGACTTCCTTGGAAATGCTCAGGTGAGTGGCGATATCCTGCAGCCGCATGCATTTTCCCGTTTTCACCGTTTCGTATCTGAGCGGCTTTTCGATTTCGCCGAAATCAAACCCGTATTTCTTCGGATCGCGTATTATGTGCAGCGTGGCCAGAAACCGGGGAACGTACCGCGCCGTCTCGTTCGGGAGCTGGCGGTAAAGATCCCAGAAGTGATCCAGGTAATTGATGTGCTGTTTCGAGATGACCCGGAGCACCCTTCCCTCGCCGCAATTGTACGCGGCGAGAGCGGTGAGCCAGTCGCCGAAGATCCCGTGCAGCTCTTTGAGGTAGGCGATGGCGGCCTTCGTGGACTTTTCGACGTCGAGTCTTTCGTCTATCCACCTGTCCCTCTGGAGCGCGTATTTATATCCCGTGGACGGGATGAACTGCCAGAGCCCCAGCGCGCGCGCCCGCGACAGCGCATTGATCTGAAAACCGCTCTCGACGAGAGGAAGCCAGGACAGCTCTTTCGGGAGCCCCGCCTCTTTCAGGTGCTTGAGAATGGCTTCGCGAACCAGTCCGGACCTGTGATAAGACCGCAGAAAAAATCCGCGCTCTACCGTCTGAAAACTGCGGATCTCCCTTTCCACGTCATCGTTAACGAGGAGAGGGATCTCGCTGGTCTTTCCCGTAACCGTCGTGTGCTTCGACGATGAGATCTCTATGATCCTTTTGGAGATGATCAGTCTCAAATCGTCCTTCTGACGTGACGTCTCCGGATCGCCGTTCACTTCCAGGATCAATCCGTACGCCTCGTCCAGGCACCGCAGCGAATTGTCTATATCGCCCCTCTGCCAGAAGCGCTGGGACTGATTCAGCAGATCGAGCGCCTGTTCCAGCAGCTCCTGCTGCTCGATAATATCGTTTTCCTGCGCGTCTGTCGAACCGAGGAGGCTGGCCGCTTTTTTCGCTTCCGGTTTCCTGGCCTGGCCTGTCGCCGTGAGATCAGGCTTTTTATTCGAGACCGGATTCTTGTCTGATGCCGCGCCGTGCGCCTCGCCGGCTTCCTCATAGCTCCCGGCGGCGGCGTAGGCCGGGGACGATCGCATCAGCAAATCACGGTCGGCGGCCTGAGAAGGTTGGGATGTTGCATTCCTGGGCAGAGAACACGACAGCATGAAGATGAGCCAGAAAAAAACAAAAGTCGGCTTTCTGAATTTCATGCAAAAGCTCCTGAAATCAAATTGGGCTTTAGGCGCCCCTCAGTGCGATTCCGGCATGTTTCAGCAGGAACCGGGATCGAGGCAGACGTGCTTTTTGAATGGGGTGCTACATACATATAACATTTTCCGCCGCAAATAAAGTCTTTTCACGCCCTCAGGATGCGCCTTTATTCTTCGGCCTGTCGCTCAGCAGAAATGCTTCAATAAGGTCGTCGATATCCCCGTCAAGCACGCGCCCGACGTTCCCTATTTCCTTGTTTGTCCGGTGGTCCTTTACCATTTTATAGGGCTGAAGCACATAAGATCTGATCTGGCTTCCCCACGCGATATCCTTTTTCGTTTTTTCGATTTCGCTGCGCTTTTCGCTCTGCTCGCGCATCTTCAGCTCGTACAGCCTCGACTTCAGCACTTTCATGGCGGTGGCCCGGTTTTTGTGCTGCGATCTCTCATTCTGGCACTGGACAATAATTCCCGTGGGAATGTGCGTGATGCGGACGGCCGAGTCCGTCTTGTTCACGTGCTGGCCGCCGGCGCCTTGCGAGCGGTACGTATCTATGCGCAGATCCTTCTCGTTTATATCAATGACGATCTCATCATCGATCTCGGGGTATACGAAAACCGATGCGAATGATGTGTGCCTTCTGCTGCCTGCGTCAAACGGCGATATCCTCACCAGTCGGTGAATCCCGTTTTCGGCTTTCATGTATCCGTACGCGTAATCGCCCTCGACCGTGAAGGTCACGCTCTTGAGGCCGGCCTCCTCGCCGGCGAGGATGTCGATGATCTTTGCAGTATAGCCGCGCCTTTCCGCCCACCGGAGATACATCCGCAGCAGGATCTCCACCCAGTCCTGAGCCTCGGTGCCGCCCGCCCCCGCATGGATGGTGACAATCGCGTTATGCGGATCCTGTTCGCTCCCGAGCATCAGCTTCAGCTCTTCGTCGCGGATGCTCCTCTCCAGCTTTCCGATCTCGGCGCGGATTTCCTCGAGGGTCTCTTCGTCTCCCTCCTCCACGGCCAGATCGTTAAGCTCCCGCAGGTCTTTCAATGCGGAGCCCTTGCTTCTGATTCGCTCGATGATTCCCAGGAGCTTGGTTTTTTCCCGCATCAGCTCTTTCGCCTTCTCGGGGTCGCTCCAGAGGTCTTCACGCTGGAACAGCTTGTCCAGCTCGCGGATCCTGTCTTCCTTTGCCTCTATTTCAAAGACAACCTCGCAGATTATGCAGGCGCTCCTCCAGTCCTCCGATGTCCTGAATCAGATCCTCAGACATATTTCCTCCCCTTTCTAAAGAATATAGCCCTGATGCCGAGAACGAAGATGAACGCCAGGCAGGCGTACGCAAAAACATCTCCGTACTCGGTGTAAAAAGTTTTAACGCTCATCGCCCGGAAGCGCCCTTTCAGCACCGTTCGCTCGAACAGGCCGGAAGCCGACTCGATCGTCCCCGTCGGGCCGATGACCGCGCTGATCCCGGTGTTGGCGGCCCTGACCAGGTACCGCCGGTTTTCCACCGCACGGAAAGCAGCCATTGTCAGGTGCTGGTAGGGGGCGGACGTCCTCCCGAACCAGGCGTCGTTCGTTATGTTGATGAAGAACTGCGCGCCGGCGCGGGCGTACGCCGCGCCGATGTCCGGGAACACCGCCTCGTAACAGATCAGCACCCCCGCCCTGAGCGGCCCCATCTGGAGCGGGTTAAAACCGGAACCGGGGAGAAAATCACCCACTCCCGCCACGATTTTCGTCAATATAGGACAAGATTCGCGAAGGGGAACGTATTCCCCGAAGGGCACCAGGTGAACCTTATCGTACCTGCCGGTGATGCGTCCGTCCGGAGATACCATGAAGGCGCTGTTCTGGCAATTCTCCATTCCGCCTTCCCTGCGGAAACTCGGGCTCCCGAGCAGCAGATGGCTTTTGCCCACGATCGAGATATCCGTGATCCGGCGCTGCCGCTGGTCTTCATTCTGAAAGAAGAAGGGGGTGGCGGTTTCCGGCCAGACGATCAGCTCCGGGGACGGATTTGTCCTGATCGCGGCAAGCGACAACTCCCGGTAGATCTCAAGCGTTTCCTCCTGGAACTCGGGGTTCCATTTTATGCTCTGGTCGATATTGCCCTGGATAAGCGCCACCGTCCTTTCTTCCCCGGCCGCCGCTATCCGGTCGATCTCGCCCTGGCGGATGTATCCGTACACCGCCGTACCCGCAACGAGCAGGACGGTGACTGCGGTTTGCGCCAGCACCCTTCTCCGGGTCGCACCCGAGAAGAGGAGATCCAGAACGGCCGCGTTGACCAGCACGATCAGGAAGCTGAGCCCGTATGTGCCGGTGGTGTCCGTGATCTGGATGAAGAGAGGGAAAGCATGCTGCGAATAGGCGAGATTCTCCCACGGGAACCCCGTGAAAAGGTAACCTTTCGCAAATTCGATTCCGGTCCAGAGAACGGGGGCGGAAAGGAACTCCGGAATCCCCCTCTTTTTCATCCACGCCGTTCCCGCGGCAAAGAGGGCGACGTAACAGCTCAGGGCCGATGCAAGCAGGACCATCGCCAGGACCGATGCGTAGAACGGAAGATCCCCGTAATTCGCAATGACGTAGGTAACCCAGTAGACGATCCCGATGTTGTAGACGATCCCCGCCGTAAAACCCTGCGCAAGCGCTGCATTGGGACTGATCCCCTTGAGAGAGCGCAATAACGGGACGAGCGCTATCCAGGCGAAAATCCCGGATCCGAATTTCGGAAAAGACAGGAACAGCAGCAAACCCGAAAGGAGCGCGAGACCCAGCTTCTGCCAAATCATCTGTTCATCAACTCCCCAGTCCGTCGGTCTTCCGTATTTTGATCTTTTTGATGCTGCGCTCGTCGGCGGATTCAATCGTCATCTCGAGTTCTCCGCAGGAAACGATCTCGCCGGCGACCGGTATTCTCTTGATCAGGTGCAGCACCAGTCCCCCCAGGGTCTCGAATTTCCCCTCCGGGAATCCGACGTTGAAATGCTCCTCGACCACTTCTATCTCCGTCCGGGCGTCGGCCATCACCTGGCCGTCGGGAAGCTCAACCAGCCCCTTCTCGTCCCCGTCATGCTCGTCCCGGATCTCGCCGACGATCTCCTCCAGCAGATCCTCCAGCGTCACCAGGCCGGATGTGCCTCCGTATTCGTCGATGACGATCGCCATATGCGATTTTCTGATCTTGAATTCGGGAAGAAGCTGATGAACGTTCTTCGTCTCCGGGATGAAATACGGCTTTCTCAGATTCTGAAGGATGTCCTGCTCTGTAACCGGCCTCGACCAGTAGCGGAGCAGGTCTTTCACGTTGAGAATGCCGATGATGTTGTCGAGATTATCGCGGTACACGGGCATCCGCGTATGGTTGTGCCGGTCCACCGTCGCGATGATCTCCTCGATCCCGGCATCGATCGGCAGGGCCGCCATTTCCGTGCGGGGGACCATGACCTCGCGCACGACGGTTTCGCGGAATTCGAGAATGCTCTGGATCATCTCGCCGGAATCCTGGTCGATGAGCCCCGTCTCTTCGCCTTCATTGATGATGGACTGGATTTCCCGCTCGAGGCGCTCCTTGTCCCTGCCCGATCCGAAAATCTCCTTGTACTTTTCAATGATCTTCATTTGCCGGTTCCGTCCCGATCACAAGCCGCGAAGGTATTCCGGCCGCAGCCGGCCGCCGTCCCTCGACGCGATAACGTCCGAAATAAGCCCGAGGACGCGCTCCCTGTCCCGCGGCATTTTCGCCCTGATCGGCAGGTAATTCGAGGCGTGGTTGGAAGTGAAGAAGCAATCGGAAAAGCGGGAGCGCGAAAGAATTACGCCGAGCTCCCGGATCAGCCCGAAAGTGTCCGGGATGAGGAACTTCCCCTTCCTGCACTTGTCGTACAGAGGCGCCCCCGGCACAAGCATCAGCGTCAGCGCGCTCGCGTAGTCCGGATCGATCTCGGTGAGAATATCCGCCGTTTCCGTTGCATGCATATCGCTCCCTTCCCTGCCGCCCAATCCCAGTATCACGGTGCAGGAAAGCGTAATGCCCGCCTCCTTTACCCGGAGCGCCGCTTCGACCATCTTACGGGAATCCACCCCTTTGCCTGTTTCCTTCAGGACCTCGTCGCTCCCCGATTCCACGCCGAGGTACGCGATTCCCAGACCGAGTTCCTTCAGCTGCGCAAGATCCTCGACTGATTTCCTGAGAATGCTTTTGGCGTTCGCATAAACGCCTATCCGGCGGACGCCCCGCAGATGTCTGCGGACGGAGGCAAGAATCGCGGAAAGCCTTTCCTGCGGAATAATCAACGCGTCCCCGTCGCACAGGAACACCCTTTCGACCGTTCCGAACCGTGAAGCTTCCAGCAGATCCTCTTCGATCTCTTCCCGGCTTTTGATCCGGAACCGTTTGCTTTTATAAGCCGGACAGAACGTGCACCGGTTGTGCGAGCATCCGACCGTGACCTGCAGCAGGAGACTGCCTGCCTCGCTGGGAGGCCGGATAATATCGCCCTCGTACTTCATGCGGATTTCATTCCCCTCCGTAGGGATTCACCCTGCTGTCGCCGAAACATGAACGGCAGAAGACCTTCGTGTCGACGTGGCCGCAACCGTACCCCCACAAATCGAATTTCCGGCAGCTCCTGCACAGGGGCTTCCCGCAGCCGTCGCAGAAAAGAACCGAAGGCTCTCCGCACAGCGCGCAGGGGGTCTTTCCATCCGTCGAAATCATATAATCACCAAAACACCGGAATTTCGAGCAATTTCCATACCACTATACCCAGTCCGGAGTCCCGAGAAATAAATCAGTCCTATAAGCCGTTTAAGAATGACCAGCTGCGGTCATTAAATTCAGTTTCCAAGAGGCACGGTTAAAATGTCCAGAGGCAAGGCGCGCGAGGATCGAGCAGCGGAGCGTACTCTTCTTGTACGTGAGCATGCGAGATTCGAAGCGCAACGCAGCATATGGGCGTTTTAAACGTGCCGGTCGTAAGAAAAAGGGGATCGATCCCCAAATCGGATCAATCCCCTTTTCTTTTCTGGCGGGGCCGATGGGATTTGAACCCACGCCCTCCGACGTGACAGGCCGGCGTTATAACCAAGCTTAACTACGACCCCGCATTGTGACCGCTATGGTAGGCGGAACAGGACTTGAACCTGTGACATCCACGGTGTAAGCGTGGCGCTCTCCCAGCTGAGCTATCCGCCCACTGAATGAACGCTTATTTTTAGCAACTTATCCTGTTCTGTCAAGAATTATTATAAAAGATAATAATGCGCCCGGCTGTTCTTGAACCAGGACAGCCGGGCGCATTATTCAATCTCAAATCAGGCGTTGAGCCGAACTTCCGGACGTCCTTTCCGTACGAAATCCTCTCGAGGGATTATCTCTTCCACGTCCTTTCCATCCCTGGAAAAGGCAACGTTAAGAACTTCATCCACGTTCTCCACTTTCCTGATATCAAGAGCGTTGAGAACGTTCTTTGGAATATCCACCAGATCCTTCTCGTTGTCTTTCGGAATGACCACCGTTTTCAAATTCCCCCTGTGGGCGGCAAGGAGCTTTTCCTTCAACCCGCCGATCGGAAGGACCCTTCCCCTGAGAGTTATTTCCCCGGTCATGGCCAGGTCCCCTCTCACTTTTCTTCGCGTGAGGGCGGAAGTAATCGAGGTCGCGATCGCGATCCCGGCGGACGGCCCGTCTTTCTGGATCGCCCCTTCCGGGACATGGACGTGAACGTCCATTTCCTTATAGAAATTCTCGGGCAGATCCAGCTCGTCGGCGCGCGACCGCACGTACGTGAACGCCGCCTGCGCCGATTCCTGCATCACGTCTCCGAGCTTGCCCGTCATGGTCAGCTTGCCGGACCCCTTCATGATCGAGACTTCGATCGGCAGGAGTTCGCCTCCGAATTCCGTCCATGCCAGGCCCACTGTAAGCCCGACGGCGTCCTTACCTTCGGTCTCGCCGTGACGGAACTTCGGAATTCCAAGATACTTCTCTACGCTTTTGGAGTTTATGCGTATCTGTCCCTTCTGCCCGCTTGTCACGATCTCCCGGGCCACCTTTCTGCAGATGGACGCGATCTCCCGTTCGAGGTTGCGTACCCCGGCTTCCCGCGTGTACTGGCGGATGATCCGCAGGAGCGAGCCTTCAGTGAAGGTGATGTTCTCCGCCTTCAGGCCGTTCGCCTCCATCTCCTTGGAGACCAGGAACTTGCGGGCGATGTTGAGCTTCTCCGGCTCGGTATATCCGGCAATCCTGATAACCTCCATTCTGTCCTGGAGGGGCGCCGGAATGGTCGGCAGCACGTTGGCCGTCGTGATGAACATGATATCCGACAGATCGTAATCGACCTCGAGATAGTTGTCGTTGAACGCGAAATTCTGCTCGGGATCGAGAACCTCCAGCAGGGCCGATGCCGGGTCTCCCCGGAAATCCGAGCTGAGCTTGTCGATTTCGTCAAGGCAGAAAACGGGGTTGTTCGATCCGGCCTTCTTCAGTAGCTGGACGATCTTTCCCGGAAGCGCGCCGATATACGTACGTCGATGCCCGCGGATTTCGGCCTCATCGCGCAGCCCTCCCAGCGAGAGGCGCACGAATTTGCGGTTCGTCGCGCGGGCGATCGATTTCGCAATTGAGGTCTTCCCCACTCCGGGAGGACCCACCAGGCACAGGATCGATCCCTTGTTTTTCTGCACCAGGCTCTGCACGGCCAGGTACTCGAGGATCCTCTCCTTTACCTTCTTGAGGCCGTAATGGTCTTCTTCGAGGACGGTCTCCGATTCCTTGAGCGAGAACTTGTTTTCGGTCTTTTCGAACCAGGGCAGGTCCATGATCCAGTCGATGTAATTCCGGACCACGGTCGCCTCGGCCGACATGGGCGCCATCATCTTCAGCTTCTTGATCTCGTTCTTGACCTTCTTATGGGCCTCTTCGGACATCTTCTTCGCCTTGAGCTTCTTTTCCAGCTCTTCTATTTCGTTTCGGAAGTCGTCCTTCTCGCCCATCTCCTTCTGGATCGCCCTCATCTGCTCGTTGAGGTAGTAATCCTTCTGCGTCTTTTCCATCTGCTTTTTGACCCGCCGCTTGATCCTCTCTTCCACTTCGAGGATCTCCGTCTCGGAGACGAGCAGACCGTAGATCTTCTCGAGCCGCTCGGTTATGTCGATGATTTCGAGCACGCGCTGCTTGTCTTCCAGCTTGACGTTTATATGGGAAGACACCACGTCCGCAAGCTTGTCCGGCTCGTCGATGGACGAAATCGTCCCGATCATTTCGGGCGGAACGCGCTTGCTCAGTTTTGCATAGGCTTCAAAGGCCTCTTTCACGCTGCGGATCAGGGCCTCGGTCTTTACGTTCACCATTCCTGCTTCTTCTAACTCCTCTATTTCCACCATGAAGAAGTCCGGATTGTAGATATAATCCCGGATTCTTCCCCTTTTCTTCCCCTCGACGAGGACCTTTACGGAGCCGTCCGGAAGACGGAGCAGCTGGATAATAGTCCCCACGGTGCCGATCCGGTAGATATCCTCTTCCGACGGCTCGTCTTTCTGCGCACTCTTCTGCGCGGCAAGGAAGATGCCCTTTTCCAGCTTCATCGCGGACTCCAGGGCATTGACGGACTTTTCCCTTCCCACAAACAAAGGAACTATCATGTGGGGGAATACCACCACGTCCCTGAGCGGAAGCAGAGGAACGGTGATCCCCTTTTCTTTTTCTTCTTTTTCGTTTGTTTTCTTGAAATTGAACATTTTTAACCCAGCCCTTTATGCAGATTCCGTCCGTTTCTCAAAGATCAGGAGCGGAGTCTCCTTCTTCAGAACCACCTCTTCGCTCACTACGCATTCCTTCACGTCATTGCGCGAGGGTATATCGTACATGATATCCAGCATTATGTTCTCCAGGATGGCTCTGAGACCTCGTGCGCCCGACTTCCTCTCGATGGCGAGCCTGGCGATCGCTTTGAGGGCGCCGTCGCTGAACTTCAGCTTGACTTCCTCGAGCTCCAGCGATTTCACGTACTGCTTGATGACGGAATTCTTCGGTTCCACCAGGATCCGGATCATGTCCTCTTCATTGAGTTCGTTGAGGGTAGCGATCACGGGCAGACGCCCGATGAATTCCGGAATAAGACCGTATTTCAGGAGATCTTCCGGCTGGATCTCGGCCAGGATCTCCCCTATTTTCTTTTCCCTTTTTGTCTTTATATCGGCTCCGAACCCCATCGCGGTTGAGCCGGTCCTCTTCTGGATTATGTCCTCAAGCCCGACGAACGCCCCTCCGCAGATAAACAGGATGTTGGTCGTGTCTACCTGGATGAATTCCTGCTGCGGGTGCTTCCTCCCGCCCTTGGGCGGAATATTCGCCAGCGTGCCCTCGACTATCTTCAGCAGGGCCTGCTGGACGCCTTCGCCGGAGACGTCCCTCGTGATGGAAGGGCTTCCCGACTTGCGCGAGATCTTGTCGATTTCGTCGATGTAGACGATTCCCTTCGACGCCCTTTCCACGTCGTAATCGGCGTTCTGAAGCAGGCTCAGGATTATGTTCTCCACGTCTTCCCCGACGTATCCGGCTTCGGTCAGGGCGGTTGCGTCTGCGATGGCGAAAGGTACGTCAAGCATCTTCGCCAGCGTCTTCGCAAGCAGGGTCTTTCCCGATCCGGTGGGGCCGATCAGAAGGATGTTGCTCTTCTGCATTTCCACACCGTCAAGATTCGCTCCCGAATACAGACGCTTGTAATGGTTATAAACCGCCACGGAGAGCACCTTTTTCGGCCTCTCCTGCCCGATCACGTACTGATCGAGGAACTTGTTTATATCCTTCGGCTCGGGGATCCTCTTCCTGGAGGCTTCGACCCTCTGAACTTCGTTTTCTTCCTGGATAATACCTCTGCACAACTCGATGCATTCGTCGCAGATGTACGCGGAAGGTCCGGCTACAAGTTTTTTGACCTCATTCTGGGTTTTCCCGCAAAATGAGCAGAAAAGCATTCCCCTGGTCCCTTCATTATCCCTGTATCTTTTGGCCATGGGATTACACCCCCTGTTTTACGCTTTCTCTCTTGGAGATCACTCTGTCGATAATGCCGTATTCCTTTGCCTGATCGCTTGTCATGAAATAGTCCCGCTCCGTGTCGACTTCGATCTTCTCGAAAGGCTGATTCGTATGGCGAGACAGCAGGCTGTTCAGTTCCCGTTTCAGCCTCAGAATCTCATTGGCCTGGATCCCGATATCCGTCGCCTGGCCCTGAAATCCTCCCAGCGGCTGGTGGATAAGCACTCTCGCATGGGGCAGGGCAAAACGCTTTCCCTTTTCCCCCGCCGCCAAAATCAGCGCCGCCATGCTGGCGGCCTGTCCCATGCAAACCGTGCAGACGCTCGGCTTGACATACTGCATTGTATCGTAAATGGCCATTCCAGCGCTGACAAGTCCGCCCGGCGAATTGATGTAAAAGAAAATCTCCTTGTCCGGGTCTTCGGACTCCAGATAAAGCATCTGAGCAATTATGAGATTGGCGATATCATCGTCGACCGCCGTTCCGAGGAAAACGATTCTGTCTTTCAACAGCCTCGAATATATGTCAAACGCCCTCTCGCCCCTGCCGTCCTGCTCGATAACAATGGGAATCAGCGCCATCACAGTCCTTTCCTGCAAGTCAGACGGATTTAATTTTAGCTCTGCGCCGGACAAAATCAAGGGTTTTTTGTTCTCGCAATTCGGAACGGACGCTCTCCAGCAGCCCTTCCCTGCCGTATGCCTCCCTGATGGAATCCACTTCCCGCCCGCTTCTCTCGGCTATTTCGTTGAGCTTTTTCTCCAGGTCGTCATCGCCTGCCTCGATCGATTCCTTCCGCGCGATGCTTTCGAGCAGAAGCGAAATTTTTACTCCCCGGGCCGCTTCATCCCGGAATCTATCCTTCATCTGGAAGGACAATTCGGCTGCTTTCTCCGGGTCCATTCCGCCCGCGGCCATGCGCCGCTGCGCGTTGGCCATCATCAGATAGATCTGCCTGTCCACAAGAGACTGCGGCACTTCAAACTCGTTCCCGGCGAGCAGGGCGTCCGCAAGCTTTCTATTGAATTCCGACTCGGTCCGCATCTGCTCCTCGTCCTCCAGGGCTTTCCGGATATCGTCCTTCAAAGCCTCAAGGGAATCGTACTTTTCGAAATTCTTAAGGAAGGACTCATCCAAAGCGGGGACCTTTTTTGATTTTATCTCCTTGACCATCGCAGTAAAGGTCACGTCTTTCCCCGCCAATTCCCCATTCTGATAAGGCTCGGGGAACTTCACCGTGAATTCCTTCGTTTCCCCCTTCTTCATCCCGACGATCTGTTCCTCGAAACCGGGAATGAAGCGGCCGGAACCGATTTCGAGGAGATAATTGCTTCCCCTGGCGTCCTCGATTTCTTTTCCGTCCATTTTACCTTCGAAATCGAGGGTGACGAAATCGCCTTTTTCGGCGAGCCGGTCTTCCGGGGCGTTCTCGAGGGTGCTGTAAACCTGCTGCAGTTCAACCAGGCGCTTCTGTACGCTTTCATCCGTAACTTTCGGTTCTTCCTTTTCCACTTCGAGATCGAGATATCCCTGCGGCTCAATTACCGGTTTTATTTCCACAGTCGCCGTGAAGCTGTAGCTTGCCTCGGGCGCGATTCCCTTCTGGTCGATCACCGGCTGGGAGGCGGGATCAATGCTGTTCTTTTCCACGGCGTCCCAGTAGAAGCGGTTAATCAGTTTCTGAATCGCTTCGTCTTCCGCCTGTTCCTTGAAATAAATCTCGAGCAGGCGACGGGGCGTTTTGCCTGGCCTGAACCCTTTTATTTTCGCTTTTTTGCCGATAAGGTTGTAAGCGTCATCCAGTTCTCTTCTGACTTCTTCCCAGGGAATATCAAATGACAGCTTCTTCTTGACAGGGCTAAGGTCTTCGACTTTCACGCTCAACGCCGCTTCACTCACTACTGCTATCTCCTTCCAGATTTATTGGCCGCATGGTGCGAGAGAGGGGAGTCGAACCCCTATTCCGTTTCCGGGCTGGATCCTAAGTCCAGTGCGTCTGCCAGTTCCGCCACTCTCGCCTGGGAGGCTGGTCCGCCTTTGTTTACCCCCGGATTCATTATAATTTCTGGTTGCTCTTTGTCAATAGATCAGGAAAAAAAGCAAATAATATACCAATTTATCAAAAAAACCGCTTCCGTAGTGGGAAGCGGCTTAAATGATTTGTACCACATGCATAAGGCACTGTCAATATTGGAAGCCGGTAAGAAGTTCGAATATCCGGCTCATGGATTCCTTTCCCGTCGAAACCTCGCCGTATACTTGAAGAATATCATCGCAAGTCATGGAATCATAGTCTCTTTTGATTGGGAATATCATCAGTCCCCCCATGTCGAGGGCTGCCGGGCTGATGAGCTTTCTCCCCTCTCCTTCCCGGTAAAAAACATCCGGCCGGTGCTTATTCCTGGGAAAAATAATCACTCTGATGGTTTTTTGACGCGTGCAGATGATATTCAGCATCGGTTCCTCGACGCCGGGAGGCGTTATTTCCCGCATCGCGCAGAGCATTCCGTCCAGCGCGGATGTGATCCGGGCGGTATCGCTCCCCTCCAGGATTATTGCCTCCCTGCCCAGCCCCTCCGGCCGGTAAACGGATAATCCGTCCCCGGGGACGATTTCAAAGCCCGGCTGTCCTTTTCCCGACTTTCCAAGCTCCTCTTCAACAGGCAGGCAGCCGGCGGGAACTGCCTGAAAATGCAGATGGTCGGGAGCGGATGCCCCGCAGCGGGGGCCGTTATAGAATACCAGGTACTGCGGACCGAGATCTTCAGCCAGGGCTTGCATCGTTCCGAATGAACCGGCAATGGATTGGGGACGATGCCGCAGGCTGGACACAGTGAAATGGCGGCGAAAAATGGGAGCAGGGTTGCAGAGGATCAGGAACTCCCTGCGGTACAGCACCCCTCTCTGCAGGGGGGGGAGATTTCCGGTACAGAGGAAACACCTCCGTCTCCGGATGGATTCAGGATCGACTTTGGCGCCGCTGCTTGCGGCGCGACGGGGATTGAACTGGAGGACAACGGCAAAACGGCCGCAATCGAGCGTCCGCTGTTCCGTTCCGGAGAGGCCCTCATAAGCCTCGGCCAACTCTCGCCATGACCCTTTCTGCTGTTCCAGCAGGGCTTCGCAAATCCGGGAAAGAGCTCCGGCCTCCCCTTTTCCTTCATAATCCGCAAACAGGATATCCTTCACTTCTTCAAACCACAATTCGTAATGCGTAAGGAGAACCGGGGTAATGGGTAATTGGTAATGGGTTTTATTTACAAGTCTAAAAGATTCCTCACCCGCCTCAGGCGGATTCGGAATGACTTAAAGGGCGTCTTTCCCGCATTTCCCGCTTTTCGCGCCTTAGCCTATAACCCATCACCTATGGCCTTTATTCATTTCCCGCCTCGCCGCAATTTCCAGCGTGCGGATCTTGTCTTTGAAAAGATCGTAGCGGTTTTTTGTCGCGGTAGTCAGTTCCGCATCGGTGTTCCCTTCCCAGCGCCGGCAGAGGTAAAGATTTTCGTATATTCTCCCGACGCGGTAACGGCGGGAGAGGCGAAGACCCATTTCGTAGTCTTCCCCATAGCTTACATTTAGAAATCCTCTCTCGCGCAGCAGGCAAGTCCTGAAGGCGCGGGGGGCGCCCAGCCCGTTCACCCTCAGGGCATTGTTGCGGCCGTTTTCATCCGTCCATTCGCGGTGATCTATCAGGCCCGGCGGGATTTCATTCATGGCGCCGTCGACAAGGATGTACGACCCGATTACCATCCCGCAGTCGCCGGCCGGAAAGGCATTTACCAATTCGGACAGGGAATTATCCGAACTGTAGAGATCGTCGGAGTCGAGCTGAACCGCATGCCTGCCGCAATGCTCGGAAAAAACCGCCTCGTTCCAGCAGCCCCCGATCCCGAGGTCGAACCGGCCCGGAATCAGATGAACGAGCCGGCGATTCTTTTTCACCAGTCCGTCCAGAATCGCCGTCGTCCCGTCGGATGAATAATTGTCGACTACAATGACATTAAAGGGAAATTCCGTTTTCTGTCCCAGGGCGCTTTTCACCGCCTCGGCTATCGTTCTCGCCCTGTTGCGGACGGGGATGATTACGCTGGCCTCCACCGGATAGGCGGAGTCATCAGCTGGGACCGGCTGGAAAGAAGGCTCGAGCCAGGCGCCGATCCGGCGCAGGTGCTCCGTAGCCGCTCTCTCCATTTCCTCCTGTACTTCCCTGTTGGAGGGATCGACGTATGAGAAATGAGTTTCCCGATCCGTCATTCCGCCGTTTCCAGCCGCCGTATACAGCGCCTCTTCCGCGTGGTACGGGAGGCGGTCCGCAGCTATCTTCAGCCTCAGATCGTAAAATCCGCAATGGCGCCCGCCGGGAATGGCGCCGTGTCTCGCCAATGAGGATTTCGCCGTCTCCGTCCGGATCAGGACCATTTTTCCGAAATCGAATCCGTCGCGGATGCTTCCCTCACGGTAATCGATCAGCGGCCGCTCCTTCCTCCGGCCTTTCACGATCTCGTGATAATCTGAGAAGACCAGACCGGCCCCGGTAAACTCCGCTGTTTCAACCAGTCTCACGAGGCTTGCCGGCGGAAAGTCTATCCGCGAACAGTCCAGCACGGCAAGAATGTAATCTGTCCGAGCCTCTTCGATTATCCTGTTCCAGGCCGGGCCTGAAAGATAGGAGCCGGCTTCAATTCCGGACAACATCGCATCCGACGGGCGGAATGCGCCGGAATGGACGACCAGAATTCGCTCGATCCCGGGCAGACCGGAAAACAACCTGCAGTTGACGGCAAAGGACTCTGTAGTGCTGAAGGGAATAACGGCGGTAATCATAAAAACGGTTTCTGGTTTCTGGGTTAAAAACGCCCTAAGTAGTTATATTTTTATAATATGAAAATCAACCTTCAGCATTTCTTATTTATTCTCACGCAAAGATGCAAAGGATTTGCTCCACGTGAAAAATATTGTATGGCCCGCCCTTAATGTCATTTCGAGTTCTTCTTAAAATGTCATTTCGAGGAGCGCAGCGACGAGAAATCCTGCTTTAAGAAAAAACCTGTCGAGATTGAAAGATATCTCGCCGAGTTTACCTGAGTCCTTCGTAGGATGCCGAAGGGCTCGATATGACAAATAAGAAGCCTCTCACCCTTCCAGCTTCTATCTTTCAGTCCCCTATCCTCGCAACTTGTATGTTCCCAAACATGAGCTCATGTAGTATTCATGCAAGCAACTCTGAAAGAGGTGATTGCACGATTGCGGCAGACCGATTCGCAACAGGGTTCAGAGCCCGCTGAGAAGCAAGGTCGCTGCAATCGATTCCTTTAAACCCGAACAGTTGCTTGGGACCTTCCGAGGATCCCGCATCGTTCGCAAGGACGGGCAAAAGGAGCCATAAACATGAGCGAAAAAGAACAATTTGTTGGTATTGACATCTCTAAAGATCGCCTGGACCTGGCTGTCAGACCTTCAGGCGAATCAAAAATGTTTGAAAACAATGACCATGGGATATCTGAGCTGATCGCATTTTTAAAGCCACTAAATCCGGCCCGCATCGTCGTAGAGGCCACGGGGAAGCTTGAGCTTCCTGTAGTAAGAGCCCTGTCCATAAAGCAGCTGCCCGTCGTGGTCATCAATCCCAAGCATGCCCGGGACTTTGCTAAAGCCACCGGGACACTGGCCAAAACGGACAAGATCGATGCCTGTATCCTGGCCCGTTTTGCGGAGACTCTCAAGCCGGAGTTGCGGCCCCTGAAATCGGAAGAGGCCGAAAAGCTCGAAGAGCTTGTCACCCGCAGACGCCAGCTCATTGAGATGCTCACCGCGGAGAAAAACCGGCTAAATACGGCCCGGGGATGGGCCCGCAAAGACATCCGGGGCAGTATCCAGTCGCTTGAGAAGCGGCTCGCTAAAATTGACAAAGAGCTTGACGACACCATCAAACAGAGTCCCCTGTGGCGTGAAAAGAGCAAAATCCTCACGAGCGTTCCCGGGGTGGGCTCCGTTATGGCCATGACGCTTTTATCGGAGCTGCCGGAACTGGGCACGCTGACCGGCAAGCGGATTGCCTCCCTGGTCGGTGTGGCCCCTCTTAATCGAGACAGCGGCCTTTTCCGCGGAAGACGCTCGATCTGGGGAGGCAGGAGGAGTGTCCGAGCCGCGCTCTATATGTCTGCTCTTTCCGCAACCCGCTTTAATCCGGTAATCAGGGCCTTCTACGAGAGGCTTCGTGCCGCCGGCAAGAAAAGCAAAGTTGCCCTTGTGGCCTGTATGAGGAAACTGCTCGTTATTCTGAACACCATGATGAAGAACAACACCTCGTGGCAGACTACTTAATCAGTTGACAAAGAACACAGTTGCTTCTCATCTTCGTCTTTTCTCACCCTCTCACCCTCTCAGCTTCTATCCCTTCCCGGCATCTCAGAGCGACAGCCTGAAGCCGAAGCAGGCCCGCCCGGCCGGAGGCGTCAATGAGGCCGGCAAGACCGCCTGGAATATGGCTGAGGAATTGTTTCTTCCCCATCGCCAGCCCGAGGTATCCGAAGGCCCCCAGCGCCTGCATCAGCCGCTGCGCGGATGCTTTAAAGAACAGGCTCCGGAATTCGTCGCTGCCTTCCGGGGGGCGGACCGTATCGCAATAGAACCCCAGGAGGGCCATTTTATCCTCGTTTGCCAGGGAGGCATAGGGATCGTAAAGCAGAGATCCTAGGTCGTAGCAGGCCGTCCCCCGCCTCATTCCCTGGAAATCGATCAGTGAGATCCCGTTCCTGACGAGCATGATATTCTGGGACTGGAAATCGCGATGAACCAGGCAGGGCGCCGAGCGCGAGAGGCGCTCCGCCAGACCGTCCAGTTCCTTCTCCAGGACGTCTCCGTCGCCGAATGAAAGAGAAATGCCGCAGACGTCCCGGACGAATCTCTCGCGGAAATAATCCCTTTCCCAGCGGTAGAGAGCAGGACCGAACCCTTCCATCAGGGGGATTTTCGCTCCGGGGAAATCTTCGAGAGGAAAGGAATGAAGCCTGGAAATCTCGCGCAGGGCAATCCGATAATACCGGCCGCGCAGTTCCGGGTCATCATTTCTCAAAGCATAAAGGTCCCGGTCTCCGAGGTCCTCCATGACAACAATGCGCCGCTCGGGATCGTGCCTGAAGATGCGGGGAACGGCAATTCCGATCCGGGAAAGGAATTTCGCGATACCGGCGTAGAGAGCGTTCTCCGGGCGCACAGTCCCGTACTGCATCAGGATAACGGTATACCCGCCCGAACTTACCCGAAAGAATTCCCGGTCCGATCCGCCCCGGATAATAGGTTCGGCATGCATCGCAGCCTTCTTGCCTATTCCCAGCGCCTCCCTGGCATATGCCTCAAGTTCACCTTTAACCAATTTCGCTAATACCTTGACAGAATTAATTTTGTAACAGGCCTTGGCTTGCCGAAATCTCTTCGTATTCGCTGACCGATCCGACATCCCGCCACCGGCCCCGATCTATGACCACGCCGGCGACCGAGCCGGGTTTTTCCCGGATCATCCGCACAAAAACAGGCACTATCGATTCTATCCGCCCGGCCTCCAGCCTGCGGAAGATAGAGCGCTCGACAATGTACACGCCGCTGAAAAGCACCTTCCTCACCCCCGGGCGCCCGAGGAGACCCCGCATATCGCAGATATTTCCGTCCTCGTCCAGGTCAACATTGCGGACAGGACCTTCGCTTCTCAAGGCCAACGTTGCCTCGGGTTTTCTCCGAAAATGGGCGTCGATCAGGTCCTCCAAGGGAAGATCGGTCAGGACGTCCCCGTTATAGACGAAAAATCTCTCGTCGCCCGCGACGAGGTCTTCGATGTTTTTTATCCCGCCGGCCGTCTCAAGAAGAACGGGTTCGAAACGGAAGGTGACCGGCACGCCGCGCCAGGCGCCTTCCGGGAAGGCATCCGCGTACCGTTCCGGGCAGTGGTGCGTGTTCACGATAAACCGATTGACCCCCGCCCCGATCAGGTGGTCCATGGAATACGTTATGAGCGGCCTTCCCCCGACCGGAAGGAGCGGTTTGGGGCAGTTCTCCGTGAGCGGGCGGAGCCGGGTGCCGAGACCGGCGCCGAGGATGAATGCGGTTCCGATCCTCTCTTTCAATCTCGCCTCCCCTTTCGGCCGTATTCCGGGTCTATCCTGACCAGGGCGGGCACGATGAATCCGGGTATCGTCGACAGCATTATCCAGAGAAAGAGATTCCGGTAGCCGACCTGTTCCTGGATCCAGCCGCTGAACATGCCGGGGATCATCATCCCGAGCGCCATGAAGCCGGTAGCCAGCGCGTAATGCACCGTCTTGTATTCCCCTTCGGCAACCATGAGCATGAAAACGGCATAGGCGCTGAACCCGAACCCGTACCCGAACTGCTCCACCGCCACCAGCGAGGCGATAAGTTTCATGTCTTGAGGAAGGGCGAAGGAGAGATAGACGAAAACCAGGTCCGGGAGGTGCATGACGAAAACCATGATCCAGATCCAGAATTTGAGGCCCTTGCGGGAGATCACGTAACCCCCGATCAGCCCGCCCGCCATCATCGCTATCAGGCCGACCGTTCCATAAATTAATCCCACCTCGCCGGTCGTTAGCCCGAGGCCTCCCTTTCCGGCGGGATCGAGGAGAAACGGGGCAACCATCTTGACGAGCTGAGCCTCGGCGAACCTGTATAAAAGGAGGAAGGCCAGCACCGCGAGGATATCTTTCCTCCGGAAAAAAGCCGAGATGCTGCGGAAGTAACCGGCCGCAAGGTTTTCCCTTCCGCCCTGCCCGGCCGGCCTGTCGGCGGGCGGATAAGGCAGGATGAAAAAGTGATACAGGGACGCAGCCGCAAAGACGGCGGCGGTCAGCCACAGGATAACCGCCCAGGCCTGCGGGATGCCGAGGGATGGCTCAAGCTGTCCCGCCAGGACAACAAGCCCCCCCTGCGCGGCGATCATGGCGACCCGGTAAAAGATCGTCCGGACTCCGATGAACGCGGCCTGCTGATACTGGGGAAGTCCCAGCATGTAAAAGCCGTCGGCGGCAACGTCGTGGGTGGCGGAGCTGAAGGCTAGAAGCCAGAATACCGCAAGGGTCCAGCGGAAAAAACCGGGGCCGGGAACGGCCAGCGCCATCAGCGCCAGCGAGGCCCCGATCAGGACCTGCATGGCCACTATCCAGAACCGCTTCGTCCGGATCATCTCGACGAAGGGGCTCCAGAGCGGCTTGATGACCCACGGGAGGTAAAGCCAGCTCGTGTACAGGGCGATATCGGTATTGGAGATCCCGAGTCTCTTGTACATGACGACCGAGACCATCATCACGATAACGTAAGGGATGCCTTCGGCGAAATACAGCGACGGGACCCAGAGCCAGGGAGAACGGCGAACAGGTTCCGGTTTCTGGTTTCCGGTTTCTGGTTTAAGCATTCCAGCTTCGAGTTCCGGTTCTTTTTCGGGAGTTATTAATGCGTCCTTGGCCAATCTTTTACTTCCGGCGTTTTGATTTCCATTTATAAACAAAAAACAACTGACCGACCGCTTATACTCCCACGTCACGCCGGACGCGATCCGGCATCCAGGTCAATATATTTCTCATACACTGGATTCCGGCTCTCCGATTAAAAACTTCGGGGACAAGTTCCGCCGGAATGACGAACAAAGTCCGGAGCAGAAAGTAAACCACTCATCATTTTTAAACCTGGAACTGCAAACTGGAAAACCGGAAACCGGAAACTAGTAAAGCTTTTTCAGTTCCGCTCCCCTGTAATAATGCTTCAGTATCCTTTCCACACTGAAACCTGTTGAGGCCATTACCGCCGCCCCGATCTGGCAGAGGCCGACTCCATGTCCCCATCCCGCCCCGTAAAGGACGAAGCGGTCGGGGATGCCCCGCTCGTTTCTGGTCATCCTGATGATGAAGGCGCTGCTGTAGAGATGGCTGGGAGAAAGCCACCTGCGGATCTCCAGCTCCTTGCCGATCGTAACGGCCGCCCTCGTCCCCTCGATCCGCAGACGCGTTATCCGGCCGGACGGACCTCTCGTCAGCGGAACCATATCCAGGAGCGTCCCGAAATCCATCCCCGATTTGGTGCGGATGATATGCTCCAATTCCTCCCGCCCGTATTCAACCCGCCACCTGAAAAAATCGCCTGTCTCACGGTCGAATGACGGGAGAATGCTTTTCAGCAGCGACTCATCCGACGTATTGCAGAAGGCATGCGGCCTCGACAGGACCCACTCTTCGGCGAGCTTCTCCTCATCTATCGCCGGATGCTCCGTTTCCGCATCCGAAATCGAGACCAGGTAAGGTACGGGCGCGTCTTCCCATGCGTTCTGGAAACACTCGGTACGCCCGCCGCAGGCCTTATAGAAACGCGCGTCGCAGATGCCGCCGTTGTAGACAAGAAAAAGGCCCCGCGTCGCCTCCACCGCGGTGCGGGCCCGTTCGTTCACCCGCCCGGCGATTCCGTGATAGCGCTGGCAGTGGTCGTCCGCGCACACGTCGAAGCGGTCGTGCTCCTCCCGGCCGTACCAGCGCACAATCTCCTGTTCCGATACGAACCCGGGCGGCTGCTGCAGAGGCCGGTCGCGCCTTTCCAGCATGGCGGCGAGCCAGCTCCGCGAAATAATCGCGTGCGCCTTGATGAACTCCATCGGGGCATCGGCGCTCATCTCCGAGGATACGACGCTTTCCAGGTAGGCTTCCAGAGGAACTTCGTTGATGGCGGAAATCGTCCCATGCTCGTCCGCTGAAAGCAGCAGGCGGCCGCGAAAGGTCTGCCCTTCGTCCCTCTCCCAGTGGAAGCCGGACCCGATCGTTATGCCGAACAGCGTGAAAAGAGACCCCGGGCGGGGGGCAAGAACGCATTCCCGCGCGGTACGCATTTCACCGAAATCCCCCGCTAAGACGATATCCCCGGCCGCATTCCGCGCGCGAAACTCGCCGGTAAATACGAGCCCGGCGGCCGCATCGGAAGCGACTTCGAAAAATTCGTCAAGCCTTCCCTTGATATCTCTTTTCCGGTCGAGAAGGCCGACGCGGATAACAGGCTCATCCGTCAGGTTTCCGGTTTCTGGTTTCAATTCCAGGCAGCCCTTTTTCAAAATCCGATTTCAATGCTTTTATTCCTCAATTGCATTTTTTACAACCAGAAACTGAAACCCGGAAACCGGAAAAAGTAAAGCCGTCCGGCGATGCCGCATCCGTTTCAGGACCGATCCGTCTTTATGCCGTATTTCTCGATGCGGTAGACCAGGGTGGGGCGGGAGATTCCCAGGAGCTTTGCGGCCCGGCTGCGGTTCCCTCCCGCTTCCACCAGGGCTTTGCAGATCAGTTCCCGGTTGAGTTCTTCGAGGCCGCCGGAAAGCGGGAGGGAAATGTTGAGATTGTATGGCTTGCTGGCCTTTTCGAGGGGGAATCCGGCCAGCGACAGATGACCTCTTTCCAGGGAAGGTCCTTTTTCGGTCAGGACGATTCTTTCCAGGATATTCCTCAATTCACGGACATTGCCCGGCCAATGGTATTGCAGGAATTTCTCTCTGGCTTCGGAAGAAATTCCCTCGAAATTTTTTCCGAATTTCTTGTTGAAACAGTCCATAAAATGGAGCGCCAGGGGAACAATATCCTCCCGCCTCTCCCGAAGGGGCGGAAGCCAGATCCTCGCCACGTTAAGCCTGTAGTAGAGGTCGCTGCGGAAAGTTCCCGCCTGCATCGCCTCTTCGAGCGATTTATTGGTAGCGGCAATCACCCGCACGTCCACCTGTTTCTTTTCCGCACCGCCCACAGGGTAAAAGGCCTTCTCTTCAAGAAAGCGCAGGAGTTTCACCTGGGATGACGGCAGCAGTTCTCCAACCTCGTCCAGAAGCAGTGTGCCTCCCTCCGCGATTTCGAATTTCCCCTTTTTGCCCGCGTGGAGCGCCCCGGTAAAAGTTCCCGCATCGTATCCGAAGAGCTCGCTTTCCACGAGATCGCGGCTGATAGCGCCGCAGTTGATCTCCACGAGGGGCATCCCGAAACGGGCGCTTCGGTAATGAATGGCTTTGGCGATAACCTCCTTGCCGGTCCCGGTCTCGCCTTCGATGAGGACAGTCGTATCGGGACTCTGCGCGATCTTGGCGGCGAGCATAAGGGCATTTCGGATCCCGGCGCTCTCCCCGATAATGTTGTCAAAGTCGAACTCGCGCAGGTACTGCCCCCGCAGTTCCTCCAGTTCCTTTCTCAACCGGAGCGTTTCCAGGGCCTTTTCAATGATCACCTCCAGCTCATCGATATCGAGCGGCTTAACCAAGTAGTCAAAGGCGCCTCTCTTCATGGACGTCACAACGCTTTTTATGTCCTCGTAAGCGGTCATCATGATGACCACGGTTTCCCGGCTTATTCCCCGCAGCGTCTCCAGCGTCTCCATGCCGTCCATTCCCGGGAGCCTTATATCCAGGAGCACAAGATCAACCCGGCTCCGGGCCATAATCCCGGCCGCCTCCTCGCCGCTGCCGGCGATCGTGACCTCGTAATTCTCGGTCAGGATATTGCGCAGCGAGTTCTGCAGGAGCCGGTCGTCGTCAACTATCAGTATCTTATGGCGGAACATGTTCCCTCCCTGCCGTTTACGGCAAACCGGATGAGAAAAGTGGTGCCCCCGCCCACCCTGCTTTCGATCTCGATCCGGGCATGGTGCTGTTCCAGTATTTTGTGGACGATCGAGAGGCCGAGACCGGTTCCCTCCGGCTTGGTAGTGAAAAATGGATCAAAAATCTTCGCGAGGTCTGGGGCGGCTATTCCCGCGCCTGTATCCGCAATGCGCACCGAGAGGCACTCCCCTTCGAGTACGCTCCTGATCATGATCTTTCCGCCGTCCGGCATGGCTTCCATCGCATTCAGGATCAGGTTCATAAAGACCTGCTGAATCTGGTACGGATCAAAAACCACTTCGGGCTCGGGATCTGCGAGCTTCATCTCCAGCCGGATGCGCTTCTTTCGCAACTCCGTTTCGAGGAGCGAAATTGTTTCGGAGAGGGCGCTGCTGAGAAAAGCCCTCTTAAAGCGAGGGGTGGCGGGTTTGGCGAAATCAAGCATTCCCTTGACAAGGGTTTTGATCCTGTCGACCCCCCGCAGAGTATCCCGCAGTATTTCCCTGCTTCGATCCCCGTCCGCCGGCGGGGATTTCTTCATCAGCATCTGCACGTTGAAGTTGATGCTTGCCAGCGGATTCCGGATCTCGTGGGCGATGCCCGCCGAGAGCTGACCGAGGGAGGTGAGCCGGTCCACTCGCCGGATGAGCTCCTCGGTGCGCTTGCTCTCGGTGAGGTCCTGAAAGATGATAAGGGCTCCCCTCGCCCCCCCGGGCTCCCTGAGCAGTGTGGCGCTCACGCCCAGGATCAGCGTGGTCCCTTTCCTTTCATGCCTGATTTCGCGGGAATCCGCCCCCCTGTTCCTGAGTTCCTGCTCGACGATCCCCGGGATCTCACCCGAAAGCAAATCCGAAATGCGGCATCCCACCACCCGGCGCCTGTCCCATTGAAAAATTTCCTCGGCTCTCCTGTTCACGGATGTAATGCGGCGGGAGAGGTCCACGGTTATAATCCCGTTGGGGGAACTCTCCAGAATGCTGTCCCCCAAGTTTCGTTCCGCAATCACCTGATCATAGAGCCGGGCGTTGCGGATCAGGCTTGCCGCATGATTGGCGAAAATCGTCAGAAGTTTGATGTCGTCTTCGGTGAAAGAGCCCCTCTCCCTGCTGAAGAGATTGAGAACGCCCAGAACGCGTTTTTCGCTGATCAGCGGAACGGCCGCTTCCGAGCGGACCCCGGGAACTGTTGCGGTGCAGCGCGGGTCGGTCGAGGTGTCCTCGGAAAGCAGCGGGGCTTCGCTGAGAGCCGCCCAGACTGCAAGTCCTCCCGTCGGGATCTCCGGCTTCCGCCCGTGACAGCCGCGGCGGGAGACGGCTCTCAGCGTCCCGGTTTCCTCGTCCCGCAGGTAGAGAATGCAGGCAGTGGCGTTTGTGATGCTGACCGCCCCCGCGCTCACGACCTGGAAGAGCCGGCGCAGATTGAGCGTGGAACCGGTCTTCCTGCTGATTTTCTGAAGAAAAAGGAGCTCGCGTATCTTTTTCTTGTTCTGGCCCTGGAGCCGGGCATTTTCAATAACGATGCTCGCCTGGTTCGCAAAAATCGAGAATAGTTCTATGTCTCTCCGGGTGAGTTGCATTTTTACGCGGTTCCTGTCGGCTTCGATAAGTCCGATCACGTCGCGCTTGATGCGCAGCGGAACGGCCACTGTGGATACCCGTCCGTGGATCCTCGATATTTTCAGATCAATGGGCGTGATGCGCCGGTCACTTGCATGATCCCGGATATAAATGGTCTTTCCGGAAAGGGCCACGGATGTCTCTATGCAGCAGTGCTTTTGGAGATTAAAGGGGCGGCTGAGGGCGCGTTCTCCTTCCACGGGGCTGAAGCCAAGGATGTACTTGCATTCGAGCAGGTTCTTTTTGCGGTCGATGAGGAATATTGCAACACGGGTGAAATCGAAAGCCCGGGCCGTCTCTTCGACAATGTCCGTCAGAATGCGGTCAATGGAAATGGAGCGCGTGAGAAGGCTCGATATCCTGAAAATGGAAGAGAGGAGTTTGTCCCTTTTTCTGATCCCGGCGGACGTCCGCGGGTTTGCGGTATATTTCATGTCACGATGGCCTTCCGGTCCGGTCGGTCTGTTCTTTCGCCGGAAGACGCACCGGACCACGGGATAGGAACGCCGGAAACCCTGCCGGCAATGATCTCCCGGGCGTCCCTGATCTCTTTAATCGATCAGCTGTCATACCGCAACAAAAATCATGCCTTGCTCTTACTGTAAATCATTTTCAGAAAAAGGCCCGGTCATTTGACTAGCCGCATGCGATAACCCGGAGCGAAAAACGTTAAAAGTCGCGTGTGAAATTGATTTGAGCACATCAAAATAAGTTTGATCAAGTCTATTCTTGAGCGCCTATTCGAGCACTATTGGGATCGTAGTTTGAGATCAATAGCTCGGTCACGCGCTTCTTTTTATTGGCGCCGGCTGCCGAATAGGACGTCGCCACGGTTTCAACCCTAAAATCCTTGAACAGCCGCCTGATCTCCGGCACGTCGTTGATCGAGAGCATGAATTTGCCTTTCAAGGGCAGCAGCAGGTCCCGCAGCCGCTCGAAATCCTCGCGGCTGAATATCCCGCCGCCGTAATAATCCTCGCAGCCGTAGTACGGCGGATCGAGGTACATGAAAGTGTCGGGCGCGTCGAATTTTTCAATCATCTCCCGGTAGGGCTTATTTTCGACGTACACCCTGGCCAGCCTGAGATGCACCGCGGACAGCTCCTCCTCGATGCGCAACAGATTCAGCCGGGGCTTGCTAGTGGCGGCGCTCGAAAATGAGGGGTTTTTAATGCGGCTGGCGTAGCCCGATTTTAGTA